>Ga0302286_10002542_pt1 | contig 12632 bp, 9 predicted proteins | sample III_Fen_E2_3_FD_198765 | JGI IMG/M metagenome (GOLD analysis project Ga0302286, IMG submission 198765) | Peat permafrost microbial communities from Stordalen Mire near Abisko, Sweden - III_Fen_E2_3 | ecosystem: Environmental > Terrestrial > Soil > Wetlands > Permafrost | place: Sweden: Abisko...
ATGAAAGGAAAACGCTGATAAAAGGTATGAGCACCGAAATTGGGAAAATGGATGAGCAAATCGGTCAGCTGACTCAAGAACGTACCAAACTTGAAAATAATCTGAAAGATTTAAAAGCCGATTATGCAAAGTTGGTACAGGATGAACAAATTAACAGCAGTTTGTATGCAAAAATTATGTTTGTCCTTTCTGCCCAAACATTCGACCAATCGTATCGGCGGTTACGGTATTTGCAGGAGTTCAGCGAATATCGCAAAGAGCAAGTGTATAAAATCGAAAAGGTTAAGACAGATATTGTCCACAAAAATGACAGCATTGTGACTAAAAAAACTGACAAGGTCAAGGTAGTTAAACAAAAGGAGGTGGAAGCCACCAAGCTGACAAAAGATCAACAGAAGGAAAAAATTTACCTAACCGACCTGCAAAAGAAAGAAGCCAAACTGCGCGCTGATTTGAAGGTACAACAGAAGAAGGCCAATGATTTAAATAATAAAATTGCAGCTGTTATCGCCGAGGAAATTCGCAAAGCCGAAGCCAAGCGAGCTGCCGCAGAGAAAAAACGATTGGCCGACGAAGCCAAAGCCCGTCAGGAAGCTCAACGAACGGTTCAGAAAAACGAATCTATTTCAAAAACTAAAACAAAATCTGAATCGAGAACTAAAAATACTGCTAAAACTAACAGCAGCAATGCTCAGGCAACAGCTCCTGCAGTCACCACTTCAGCTTCTGTTTCGCTGTTGACAAAAGAAGAAACGCTTACATCGGGTAATTTTGAACGAAACCAGGGACGTTTGCCTTGGCCTACTTCTAACGGTTTTATCAGCGGACATTTTGGTATTCATGAGCATCCGGTTCTGAAACACGTGACCACCAACAACAAAGGGATTTACATTCAAACACCGGCCGGAAGTTCGGCGCGTGCCGTGTTCGAAGGCGTTGTAACTCAACGCATGTTGATACCCGGAAGCAACAACATGGTCATTATTCAACATGGAAATTATCGAACAGTATATGCCAACCTGACCCAGATTTATGTGAAGGAAGGCGACCATGTCAGTGCAAAACAACCCATCGGGAAAATTTATACCGACGACGAAAGTGATAACAAAACAGAATTGTATTTTCAGGTGTGGAACGGCAGAAACCTGCAAAATCCTGAAAACTGGATTGCACGATAGTTGAAGGGGTTAAATTAAATAATAGTTAATTGATTTGAATATAAATAGAGGGTAATTGGGAAAGTCTTACCGCTTGCCGTTTACCGCTTACTGCTGAAATTATGGAAGAACAAGTAATTATACAACAGGTCGATTACGGCGATAGTAATATTATCACCCTCGAAGGGTTGGAGCACGTACGCCGCCGCCCGGGGATGTATATCGGAAAACTGGGCGATGGAACACATGGCGACGATGGAATTTATGTGCTGTTGAAAGAAGTGCTTGATAACTGTATCGACGAATACCGCATGGGTGCAGGAAAATCCATTGAAGTAACTGTGAAAGACGGTCATGTGGAAGTGCGCGATTACGGTCGAGGTATTCCGTTAGGCAAAATGATTGATGCCGTTTCCATTATGAATACCGGCGGAAAATATGATTCCAAAGCGTTCAAAAAATCAGTTGGGTTAAACGGAGTTGGTACAAAAGCCGTCAACGCGCTTTCGTCCACTTTCGTGGTACAGAGTTTTCGCGATGGTCAAAGCCGCCGTGCCGAATTTGTACAAGGAAAACTGGTGAAAGACAGCGATATTTTTGGAGATAATACCGACCGCGGAACCTATGTGTATTTTGTCCCAGACGAAACGCTTTTCACAAGTTATAAATATCAGGATGAGTTCATTGAAACCATGCTGCGCAATTATGCCTACCTCAATACAGGTCTAACCATTAATTTCAATGGCAAAAAGATTCTTTCCAAAAACGGATTGCTCGATTTGCTGAACGAAAACCTAACTTCCGACCCGCTTTACCCGATTATTCACCTTCGAGGCGAGGATATTGAAATAGCATTTACCCACAGCGACCAATACGGAGAAGAATATTATTCGTTCGTCAACGGGCAACACACCACTCAGGGCGGAACGCACCAAAGCGCATTTCGTGAAGCGGTGGCTCGTACCATTAAGGAATTCTACAATAAGAATCACGAACTTACCGACATCCGAAATGGAATTATTGCAGCCGTAGCCATCAGTGTGGAAGAACCGATTTTTGAATCGCAGACAAAAACCAAACTCGGCTCGCGAGACATGACTAAAGACGGTGTTTCGGTGAATAAATTTATTTCCGATTTTTTGAAAAAGGAATTGGATAACTACTTGCACCGCAATAGTGAAGCAGCAAATATCTTGCTTCAAAAAATTCAGGATTCGGAAAAAGAACGTAAAGCCATTGCCGGCGTTACCAAACTGGCGCGCGAACGGGCCAAAAAGGTGAACCTGCATAACAAGAAACTCCGCGACTGTCGCATTCATTACAACGATTCGAAAGGCGATACCGAAAGTTCGAGCATTTTCATTACCGAGGGCGATTCGGCAAGCGGATCTATTACCAAAAGCCGCGATGTGAATTCGCAGGCAGTGTTTAGCTTGCGTGGTAAACCGCTAAATAGCTACGGACTGACCAAGAAAATTGTATATGAAAACGAGGAATTCAACCTGCTGCAAGCGGCACTGAATATTGAGGATGGCATAGAAGGATTGCGCTACAACAAAGTGATCGTATCTACCGATGCCGATGTGGACGGAATGCACATCCGGTTGCTGCTGATTACATTCTTCCTGCAATTTTTTCCCGATTTGATTAAAAAAGGTCACGTATATATCCTGCAAACGCCGCTTTTCCGCGTACGAAATAAGAAAGATACGTTTTATTGTTACTCCGAAGAAGAGCGATTAGCTGCTATGGCCAAAGTGGGTTCAAATCCCGAAATTACCCGATTCAAGGGACTCGGCGAAATTTCACCGGATGAATTCAAACACTTTATCGGCAAAGACATGCGCCTGGATCAGGTAACGCTGAAAAAAGAAGATGCCGTGCAGGATTTGCTGTCATTTTATATGGGCAAAAACACCTCCGAACGCCAGAATTTTATCATAGATAACCTGGTGGTGGAAGAAGATGTATAGAAGGATTTGCGATTTATTCATTCTCAATTGAATTTTACCTATGTCCATTTCCTATTACTCCGAAGATGATTTGAAAGACACTAATCCCGATGTGTATTTCATGAAGCAAGCATTGCTCGAAGCCCAGAAAGCTGCTGCTCGCGACGAAGTGCCCATTGGAGCTGTCGTTGTTTGTCAAGATCGAATTATCGCTCGGGGGCATAACCTCACCGAAACGTTGACCGATGTTACCGCCCATGCTGAGATGCAAGCTATAACGGCTGCTGCCCAATTTCTGGGTGGAAAATACCTGATAGATTGCACACTGTATGTTACCATGGAACCTTGTGTGATGTGTGCTGGGGCGTTGGGTTGGTCGCAAATAAGCCGTGTGGTTTATGGTGCCGAAGATGTGAAACGCGGTTTTCGACGGTTTGCTCCGGCTGCACTTCATCCAAAAACGGAAGTCGTTTGGGGTGTGCTGGAGGATGAATGCAGCAAGTTAGTGACCGATTTTTTCAAAAAGAAAAGGTAAATATGACAACACTTGTTTTCTGATTTAGTTTTCTTCTGCCAGATTTACCGGTGTAATTTTGCAAAAGAAATTCAGGTCAATATCTATCCACTCGCTTACCTTAATAAGTCCTAACATTTCAGTTGGTGGATTAATCCCAAAATCCTTAATACTTAGTCTCATTTTGCCAATCAGGTTGTAAAAATCAATGGTTTTCTTTGCCGAGATCGGTACAATGTAATGCTTGGTAACTCCTGTAAGCGTGATATTTACCGATGCCTGACCCTTTGAATAATCATTCAACCCGCTTTGATTTTCAATATAATTTAACTGAATCTTAATCTCTGGGTAAATATCTGCCTTCAGAAGTTTTATAAAATCCCGCAAAGCCATTTTGTTAAGTGAGTTGAAGTTTTTGACTACAATGGCATATTGATTCTGATTCAGACTGATTTTATTTTGAATTTGCGAGGCTGTTATTGTAAATGATTTGTTAGTCAGCTTCTCTCCGTTTTGTGTCAGCCTGAACGGAATAACATTAGTTGTTCCGTTGATAGCAATCAAACTGTTATTCTGAAGCACAACGTTTACAGTAGTAGTTTGAGAGTATAAACTCCCTAATCCATTACCCAAAATCAATGCTAAAATGAAGAGCAACTTTCTCATTCAGTATCAATTATTTTTAGAATAAAAAGTCGGTAAGAAAAATCTTACCGACTCTAAAGATATAAAATATTTCTTTTGTTAGAATGAAATTACAGCTTCTGCACTAAATCCATGGAATTGATAGCCGTTTAAAATGTAGTTCACATTAGGAACTCCGCTATAAGTTTGGTTTACATATTCCAATTTAGCCAACATGTTTTTAGTTACATACCAACCACCCGAGATAGCAATACGATTGATTCCAATAGGAAATGCAGGAACAGGAGCTTGCGCAGTTGTAGAGCCAGCTGTACCCGAAATGGCTGCAACATCAGCCGACACCGTATTGTAACGTCCAGCAATGAATAAATTCTCTGATTTTCCAAAACGGAATATCAAATCCGTAGCAAATTGAGATGCATTACGTTTATTGGCTTCTGCAGCCGTACGACCGTTTGCTGATTCAAGAGTTGTAAACGACTCTATAGCTACTCCTTCTGACGGTTTATACTTTAGGAACAAGTTGCCCATGAGAGTAGTCAACTGATCTGTTAACCCTGGATTGAAACGACCACCAAAAGCAGTACCTGTTCCCGGTGCAGCATTATACATGATGGCAGAGTAGTTGGAACCAGTACGGTCACCACCAAACAATGTGTTCGACAAAGCTCCAGCTGTGTAATAAATCGAACCTGTCAAACGGGCGCGGAATTGATCCGATAGTTGCTTGTCATACCCAATTTTTGCAATCCAAGAAGGGTTATGAAGTCCGTTCGAATATTTTGCCGAAGCCTGATTTACATCAATGTAAGCAAGACTTGGGTTCAGGTTTCCGTTAGTAACCGAGAGCACACCAACCAAACCATTGTAGTTGACATCAGCTTCAGCACCAATTTCAGTAGCAAATTCATCCATAATATAGTTTTCCATAAATGTATTATACATGCCATTACCACCATCCGAGCGACGGAAATGTGAGTCACCGTAGTTTACATCCATCTGTCCAACTTTAATGGTTGTGTATTTCATAATGTTATCCAACAATTCCGATTTGATAAATGGAATTTTATCAAACTGAACATAACCACCTTTTACCCAGGTTTCGTTGTGGTGTTTCGAAGCCAAATACAACGTAACATTAAGCGTAATTCCATCAGCCAGATAACTGTTCAAATACAAATTTGCCATGGATAAAGCAAAGTTAGGAGAGTTTTTAAACAATGCTGTGTATTAGTTACAGGGTCCTGATTTGTAACGCTATTTGAATTTACCAGTGCCATGTAAGGCATTGAGATAGACGCCCCAAAATCCACTTTTGGTCCGGTAAACGGCACATCCGTTTTCGCAGTTTCAAATACATTAATACCGGTCTGATCAGTTGCACGTAACTGAGCAAACATAGTGCTGCTAGTAAAAATTACAGCTGCAAGAGTTAGAATCGATTTTTTCATTTTGCTTTCAATTTATTGTTTAAAATCATTTTTTAATATAGTTGTATGAGAGATGCATCAATTTACGGCTGAACCTTCAAATGTGACTGTGTATTTGAGTTTTACATCGTCGCCCACTTTCATTAAGCCAAGCATGGCAGTTGGAGGTTTCATTTTGTAATCTGTCATTTTTACCGGAATAGTTCCTTTAAATTCATATACACCAGGTTTTATAATCTTGCCTGTTGCTGTTAATGTCACTTTTCGAGAAACCCCTGCAATAGTCATATTGCCAGTAACAGTAACGGCAATGTCATTGTCTGTTACAGTCAGGTTATTGATTTCAGTAGAGTGAAACGTAATCGTCGGATTTTTATCAGCAGAAAATGCTTCATACGTTTTTTTGTCCATCAAACCTTCATTACTTTTAATTCCTTTCACCGGAATTTCAATAACAAGTGATTGGGCTTTTTTGTCGCTAATAACCAATTCGCCACTTGCCTGAGTCACTTTCGAATCAAAGTTATGTACGTTGGTAGTTCCAGAAATTGTCATGCTGAATGTTTTTGGATTCAGCTTCAAGGTTTGAGCTTGAATACTTGTGGCACATATCAGACTTATTATAAGTGATATACACAAGGTTGAGAAATGTGTTTTAGTCATAAAATTGTGTTTTTAAGTGGTTTTGTATTCTTAATTTTACAATGCTACTTATATTATTAATACTATATAATTGATAGGATTGAATTTCAAAAAAATAATGTTATATCCTAATATATATTTTTATTTATTGCTACCAATGTTATCAATACTATAATATTGGTAGTATTGAATAATAAAAAAAATGATGTTCTATGATTCCTGAACCAACTCCACATCTTTACATTCATAATAAGTTTCCTGAATAACCTCTGCCAATGTTTTTTTAGAAAGAATTTTTCTAAAGTCAATACTGAATTCCATCCAATAATTCTGAGCTTTGCAGTTATGGGTGTTCCTTTCACACAAACTTTTATTATTAATACACTCAACTACAACAATTTGTTCAAATGCAGTGTAAATATCCAACATAGTTATATCTTTTGGCTCGCATGTAAGAATGTAGCCGCTACCACGTCCCTTTGAGTTTGCCACTAATCCTTTAATCTTCAATGCTGAAATAATGCTGTCCAGGTATTTCAACGAAATATGTTGGTTTTTGGCAATATCTTTTTGCAATATACCATTTGGGTCGGTATGATTTGCAATTTCGATAATTGTGCGTAAACCGTAACGTATTTTCGAGTTGATTTTCATTGATTAGAGAATTATTTCTGCAAATATATTACAAACTTATTAATGCTATCATTTAAGTAGCATTCAAAATATCTATTTATAATATATTCTACATAAAATCGACTCTTTTACAATAAATTTAACTGCTCAAACTATTATATTACAGCGCTATACAATTGTTTTATTAGATTGTATTAAAAATCATTAATTTTCAATCTGTTGCTACGGAAAATGAGGATAATTTTGGATTTATACTGAAACCAAAATAAATTTATAGTTAAACATTAGCACAGACTAACTATTTAGTAGTGAAATTAAAATATTAGTTATACATTTGCACTGTCAATTAATTAAAAATATCAAATCATGGAAGTAACCAGAGAGCTAACCAAAGTAGAATTACAATTAATGAACGTACTGTGGGACAAAAAGGAAGGATTTGTCAACGACATTTTGGCTGAATTGCCCGAACCAAAGCCGGCATACAATACGGTATCCACCTTTATGCGCATTCTTGTAACAAAAGGTTTTGTGCATTACAAAAGTTACGGAAAAAGTCACCAGTATTATCCACTCATCTCTCGCGAAGCATACATGGAGAGTTTTATGTCCGGAGTAAAAAATACCTTTTTCAAAGGCTCGCTTCGTTCAATGATTTCGTTTTTTGCTCAAAAAGAAAAACTGTCCAAAAAGGAAATTGAGAGTATTATACAGATATTAAACGAAAATAAAAACCAAGAGCCATGAATCCAGAATTGTTAACCTTAGGATTGCCTATTGGCAAATATGTTATTGCTTCGGCATTAATGGTCGTTTTCTATTGGTTTTTGTTTCGTGAAAAAACATCGTTCAATAACTGCCGCGTGTATTTGTTGTCCATTGCACTTGTGGGTTTGTTGATTTCACAGTTCAACATCGTGGTTTACACGCCGCCGGCTCAAATTGTGGAGATAGAAGTGCAGCCTGTTGTATTAAGCGCTTCTCCAAGGACCATCGTTCCAACTGCATCAACCCCGGCTTCGGTGGCACCAGCCAAAACAACTCAAAACACCGGTTATGCCGAATTGCTCACAGTACCAAATATTGTATTGGGGATTTACATTGCTGTGACCTGCATTTTGTTTATATCGCTTTTAATCCAGTTGATCAGGATTTTGGCGTTGAAACGCGGAGGAAAACTCACGACAAAGGATGGCTTTGAACTGGTTGAAAATGACGAAATACCAACTCCGTTCTCGTTTTACAAAATCATTTTTCTGAGTCCAAACCTCACAGGTTCCAAATTAGACATGATACTCAAGCACGAGCAATGGCACATCAAGCATCGCCACTATATCGATGTATTTATGATGGAAGTGCTTGTCCGCCTGCTGTGGTTTAACCCGGTATTATGGTGGGTTCGCAACGAGCTGCGAAACGTAAGCGAATTTCATGCCGACCGCAGCGTGCTGGACGAAGGGCAAGAGCTCTACAGTTACCAAAGCATTATCCTGGAAGAGGTGATGGAAAACAATCCGTATTTAGCCAATGGTTTCAATAATTCATTTACAAAAAAACGATTTATTATGATGAAAAACAAATTTAATCTCCGTTATGCAACGCTTCGCCGTGCATTGATTTTACCTTTCTTTATCGGCGTTTTTACGTTGCTATGTTTCACTACCGGTAAAAGCGAAGTTCGCTATGTTGAGAAAAAAACGGATTTGCAAGAACCTCAAAATTCTGCAAGTGCTATTGAAAGCTTATTACCGGAAAAAACTTCAAGTGGAAATACACTCAAAGATTCTGTAAGAATTAAATCCGGAAATAACACCTACACTTTTGGAATGAATCAATCCACTTCGGATGCAGAAATTCAAAAAGGAATGACAGATTTTTCGAACGGACTGGGCAATACTATTAAAAAGCTGAATAAAATATTAGAAAATTATAGCACTACTACCTTGAAGAAAGATTTGGTTAATGCTTTTACGACTTTGGATATAAAAGCAAATCAACAAAACATTGCAGGTTTCGAGTTAAGCGATGCTTTTATTTCGTCTGTTTCACGTCAGACCATCAAAAATACTGTTGATAATTTCTCAAAAATCAAAGTAAAGATGGACGAACTACGAAAAGAGAAACCATCGATGGAACAAACGCAAAGGTTTTCTGTTCTGGCTGTTTCGGTTCTAAGTGACAATTTGATTTCTGAACTAATGGGTGACGTACTTCAAAAAAGTATGTCAGGAATGCCTGGAATGGCTGGACTTCAAGGTAAGCAATTCTCTGATCTTTTCTCTAATATGGCAACATTTAGTTCAAAGCCTTTCACAACTACCACCACTACTTCCAGAGTGATTTCATCTGCCCCGGGATTGAGCAATACAAAAGATGTTACAATAACCATTAGGGGAAATGTGCCTGATAAAAAGACAGCGGTTAAAGATGAAAAAATAGTCGAAAATACTGAAATAAAGTCCATAGATAATTTAGAAGATGATAATTCGATCAATACTGTGGCACTTTTCGACAAGAATGATGATGTTCGTAAAGAAGCGGTGGATTTATTGAAAGACCAAAACACGATTAAGCAGGTAGCTTTATTTGACAAGAATTCAGGCATTCGCTTATCTGCCGTTGCCTTATTGACTGACCAGGATGGTCTTAAGTCTGTAGCACTTTTCGATAAGGTTGCAGAAATTCGCAAACAAGCGACAATAAAACTAAAAGATTTAGAAGCACTTAAACAGGTAGCAAATTTTGATAAAAGTCCGGAAGTGAGATTGTCTGCTCTTAAATCATTGAAAAGAATCGAGGAAAATCATCAATAATTTAAGCAGTTATGTGAAAAATCAGGAATAATAGTTATGATATCATTCCTGATTTTAACATTAATTTTTGTGCTACACAAACTTGATGTTCCATTTTGGAACATCAAGTCAACACATCGTTTGTGAGCTGAAACACAAAGCTATTCGGTCTCAATGCGCTTCCAACCAGTTGGCTCCCACGCCGCAGTCGGCAATAAGGGGCACCTGAAGTTTGATGGCATTTTCCATTTCTTCAATAACTGCTTTTTGAAGTACTTCGAGGTCATCGTTGGGTACGGTAAAGTTTAACTCATCGTGTACCTGCATGGTCATTTTAGATTGCAGGTTTTCCTTTTCCAATCGATTTTGGATTCGTACCATCGCTATTTTGATAATATCGGCTGCCGTGCCTTGAATCGGTGCATTGATGGCATTTCGTTCGGCAAAACCACGCACAATGCTGTTCTGCGAATTGATGTCGGGCAGGAATCGTTTACGTCCCAGCAAAGTTTCCACGTAACCCATTTCCTTGGCACGCTGAATGCTAGCATCCATGTATTTTTTTACTTCGGGATATGTGGCAAAATAACCATCAATCAGCTCCTTGGCTTCCGCGCGTGGAATGCTCAACCGATCCGACAGTCCGAAAACAGAGATGCCGTAGATAATTCCAAAATTGGCGGTTTTGGCTTTCCGGCGCATGTCCGAACTAACTTCTTCAATTGGAATTTTGTATATTTTTGCAGCTGTGGCCGTATGAATATCGTGTCCGCTGTTGAAGGCTTCCAACATGTTTTGATCGCCGCTCAGGTGAGCTATAATGCGGAGCTCAATCTGTGAATAATCGGCACTGAAAAACAAGCAACCATCGTCGGGGATAAAGGCTTTGCGGATTTCCTTGCCCTGTGCATCGCGAATTGGGATGTTTTGAAGATTTGGATTGGTTGAGCTCAGTCGGCCGGTGGCAGCAACCGTCTGATTGTATGACGTGTGAACCTTACCCGTTACCGGACTGATTAATTGCGGCAATGCATCGATATACGTGCTGAGCAGCTTTTTCAGTCCCCGATAGTCCAGAATTTTCCCGATAATTGGGTGTTTGGAACGAATTTTTTCCAACACATCTTCGGAAGTGGAATACTGACCAGTTTTGGTTTTCTTAGCTTTGTCGTCCAACTTCAGCCGATCAAAAAGAATTTCGCCAACTTGCATGGGCGAACTCACATTGAAGTCATACCCGGCCAAATCGTGAATTTCTTTTTCCAGATTCAACATTTCGTTGGTTAGTATCACCGAACTTTGGCTCAAAGCCTCGCCATCGATACGCACTCCGGTGTGTTCCATAATGGCCAGCACCCGCATCAAAGGCATTTCAATTTCGTAGAACAGGTTTTCGAGGTTGTTTTGTTTTAATTCCTGTTCCAAAATTTGTTTGAGTCGGAAGGTAATATCGGCATCTTCGGCGGCATAATCGCAGAGTTTATCCAAATCGACAAACCGTATGTCAATCTGATTTTTACCTTTCGTGCCAACTAAATCCTCGAAATGGATGGTGCGGTAATTCAGGTAAATCTCAGCCAGGTAATCCATTCCGTGGCGCAATTCAGGCTGAATCAGGTAATGAGCAATCATGGTATCAAATAATTTACCTTTCAGGTTGATGCCGTATTGCTGCAACATCAACAGATCAAATTTGATGTTCTGACCGATTTTTTCGTTTCTGTCGTTTTCAAAAACGGCTTTGAATTCATGCAAAACCTGAGCTGCTTCCTGCTTGTCGGCGGGAAGGGTCACGTAGTATGCTTCGTGGGGCACAAAACTGAACGACATGCCAACCAAATCGGAAGTGAACATGTCCAGCCCAGTAGTTTCCGTATCGAAACAGAATGACTTTTGCATGAACAGTTTGGAAATCAAATCCATGCGTTTCACCTTGGTATCGACCAATATGTATTTATGCGGAGTCTCGTTGATAGACCTCAATCCGGTAAAATTCTCGTCAGGGAGCTGTAGCTCCTGCGTTTGAGTAATTGTCTTGGATTCAGTGGTCTGCACTTCCGTCGAATTATCCTCATCGAATAACGACATTTGTCCGTGTGGTTTTGCTTTGGGTTTGGCGAAAGTTACGGCTTGTTGCTGGTGTTGGTCGGGCGGAAGCGAAGTGAATGGAGTGCTTCCCAACTTTGCCGACATGGTGCGAAACTCCAGCTCATCGAACAAAGCCCTTAACTCCGGCTCGTTGCGCGGTTCGAGTTCTAAGCTTTTTTCATCGAAAGTAATAGGAACATCAATTTTAATGGTTGCCAAAAAACGCGAGAAAATGATTAATTCCTTGTTCTCTTCCACCTTGGTTTTAAGTGCTCCCTTCAGTTCGGAGGTTCTTTCGAGCAATGCATCGATACTGCCAAACTCCTTCAACAGTTTAACGGCGGTTTTCTCCCCCACGCCGGGACAACCGGGAATGTTATCGGAGGCATCGCCCATCAGTCCAAGCAAATCGATTACCTGTTCATGACTGTCCAATTCATATTTTGCTTTTACTTCGTTCGGACCCATCACTTCAAATCCGCCGGTATGCTTCGGCCGGTACATGAAAATATGGTCGGAAACCAACTGCCCGTAATCTTTGTCGGGCGTCAGCATAAACACATCGAAACCTCCTTTCTCAGCCAGCTTTGCCATAGTTCCGATAACATCGTCAGCCTCAAAACCCGGAACTTCGAGTGCCGGAATGTTATACGCTTTAATCAAATCTTTGATAATGGGCACTGCCAACCGGATATCTTCGGGAGTTGCTTCTCGCTGCGCTTTGTAAAGCTCGTAGGCCTCGTGGCGGAATGTTTTTCCTTTGGGATCGAAAGCCACGG
>Ga0302286_10002543_pt1 | contig 12632 bp, 35 predicted proteins | sample III_Fen_E2_3_FD_198765 | JGI IMG/M metagenome (GOLD analysis project Ga0302286, IMG submission 198765) | Peat permafrost microbial communities from Stordalen Mire near Abisko, Sweden - III_Fen_E2_3 | ecosystem: Environmental > Terrestrial > Soil > Wetlands > Permafrost | place: Sweden: Abisko...
GCAAGAAGATGAAACTGTTAATTAAGAATTATCTTTTGTTGAATAATATGGTTTTATATCCGAACTATTTGTTTTAATAGCTTCAAACAACCCAATCATATCTTCTACAACATCATCGTATGTTATTTTATCTACTGGATTCATAAATACTCTAAGACTGTCGTAATCTAACTCTACAGCTAACTGTTTTAAGTATTCACCACGTTTTTGTTGTTTTGGTTGCCTTGAAGAATCATCTTCAAAATACATATCTCTTCTCATAATTATTGTTTTATATTGTCAACTAATTCATTGTATTCTTCAACCCAATTAATAGGTATTTGCAAACCTTCGTTGTAATATCTAGATATTGCTCCACATACTTCATTAAATCGAGTTACTTTATTGTTTTTATTGTAAATTTCTTTTGGAATTAAACCTAAAGGAGGTCTCTTTCAAACCCTTACTTTTATTCTTAAAGAAACCTCTTTGTTGCAAATCCAAACTTCACCATTTAAAACATTTTGTATTACAGTGTTACATTTTAAAACATCAGAGTTAGTTATTCTATATGCGCGACAAGACAATTCAGGTAATTTGGTTGCTAATACTAAAAAATCATCTTTACAATGACCAATCGTTCTTGTAGAATCAAATGCTCCATTATGAACGTAATCTCCTACTATATTGCGAGTTAGCATATAACTACCGTCTTTTATATTTACAATATCTCCTACTTCTACCATTTTGTAATAATTTATTCGTTGTTTTTATTTGAAACTATTCCTTCAATCAAATCTAAAGATCTATTAAAATCTCCAAACAGAAGTTCAATGTCATCATCATGACGAACACCATCAAGATAAAACACAGTCATAATATTATACTTTTCTCCTAAATATTTAACTGCACTTACAAAATCTGGGTTGTTGCTATAAGCAACTTCATCCTGGTTTGATAAAACTAATTTTTCTGCTAATTTTACATATGCTACAGGATGCAATTCCTTTCCATACTTATCAGAAATTGATTCTCCGCTATAAACTGTAATTTTCTTTCTTTTTTCCATATCTTTATTTTTTATAATCTACTTCCGTAATAGTCATTCCAGAGTTCTTGATAATATTCATAACTTTCTTGTTGGCAAAATTTACAACCAATAGAATAATTGTTTTTATCATCAACATATGCTGTATTCATTCTATATCTTTTAGGGTATAAAAACCAGCCGTGAAGTGGGCAATATCCAAAAATTTGTTTAAAGAAATTTTTTATAGGATTAAGAAAAACAAATCTTTCCTTTTTAACACTTGAACAACAAAAATTGCTTTCCATATAATTTACCTCCAAGGGTTTTCTCCTGATATTTCTGTAAATACACTTTTTAACTCTTCAATTTTTTCTGGTAATACTTTTTTCATTTGTACAACGTGAAAATCGGCAGGCATTGGTATATTTAAACTATAAGTTAAGTTTTCTATAGAATCAATTAACTCTGCTAGTTTTCCTAAACTTTCTAGGTTTTCTTTCATGTTTAAAGGCCTAATTCTTCTTTGAATTTATTTCTTAACTCACTTATGTTTTCTATCTTAGAAGTAGTTTCTCCACATGTAGAAAAAGGACATTGACCATCATCAACATCTTTTCTTTTTTGATAAATACCATGTTTAGGACAATCATAAGTAACATAATTATCGTCTACTAAAGCAATAATCATCTTTTTTGTTTTGTTAAATTTTCTCGTTTTGTTTATTTTTTTTAATTAATATTGAGTTAAACCAGGATGTGAAAGTTCTCCAAAGTTGCTGTTTTTATATTTAGCGGAAAACTTTTTAAATTGTTTTTTTAATTGTCTTTCACTATATATATGACCGTTTGGTGTTGTAAACTTATCATTATAGTGAAATAAATTCCACACGAAAGATTTAATTTTACCTATTAGTTTCATAAATATACTATTTCGTCATCAACTCTCATAACCGCATCTTTTCTTATTATATTTACAATTGAAAGATCTTTAACCATAATATTTTGCATAAAAATACCATATTTTAAATCTTCTTGTCCTTTTATTTCAACTGTATATAAATAGCCACTTTCAAAATCTTTTACTGCAAACATTTTAGCATACGAGATATGTGGAGTAAAATGGGCAACTTTTAATTGCGATTTTAAATTTAATTTATAAAAACCTAAAAATAACGTTTTAATTAATACAAACCAACCTTTATTGAATTAAAAATAAGAAAAAAAAATTTCTTTTAATAAATTTGGTTTGTATTAATTTAATTTATATCTTTCGCTTATTAAAAATTAACTAAACTTATGAATGAAACTTTAAATCTACCTGTTATTGGAAGTTTAAAAAAAGAAGCCTTTTGTCTTTGGTTTATTGTTGCACCAATGTTTTTCGTAGGAATACATTTAGGTATAATAATTACCCATATTTATCTAAATTATTCTTTTTCTATTCCATCTTTTTTATGTTTAACTAGTGTTTTATCTTCAATATGGACGTGGATTGGTCTTTTATTTTATTTAAATTATTTTGATTCAAATAAAACATCAAATACACTTAAAGAAAAACCACAGTATGATGATGAATATTGGTTTGTAAACTAAAAAAAATAAAAATTAATGGAATTAAAAATTAAACACATCTCTCCTTACTTATCTTATCATGTAAAATTTATAAATGATAGTTATGATCAACCATTAATAGTTGGCGGTCTAAATATAAATTATAAAAAAGTGCAAAACATTTTAAGAGAAAACACTTTTGATTTATCAGACATTAAACTTGTTTTACGACCATTATCAGATTTAACAAAAGAAATTTTAGTAAATGGTAAAAAAATTATACCTCTTATTGAATTAGCCAAGTTATCTTTCAAAAAATGGGATCATGATTGTTTCTCTTTAGCTTACGAAAATCATGTAGTTTTTGGAACTTATTATTTTAGTTATGATAAAAAAGAAATGTCTTTTGATTGCAAAAGAGATTATGACGGACAAAAATGGGATTATAACTGTTATGTTCCTTTTCAACTAGAACTATTTAATAAACTTTTAGAATGGCACTTTGATGTTTTTGAATTAATAAAAAACAATTTAGCTATTGACATAAATACTTTAAACAAATAATTATGAATATATTAAATTTAAAAAAAGTTAGTGATTATAAAGTTCACGAATGGCTTGAAAATTCTATTAAAGACTTAACTCCTTATCAAAAAACATGGATTAGGAATGAAGAAATAGTAAGATTCGCACCGTTTGAATTTATGGAACGAAGAAAAAAAGTAAATAATGTTTTAGTGAGACTTAGTGTAATAATTTTATTATTTGTTTATTTGCTTTTATTTATTATGTTGCCTTTTAATTACTTCATTACAGGTTCTTGGGGATACGATGATAGAAAACTTAAGTGGTTTAGCAAATGGACTTCTGCTTGTGGTTTGTAAATATAACTTTATAAATAATAAAACAATAAATTAAACTTATGACTGGACACGAACTAATAAAAGAAATAGAAGACCTTGGTTTACAAGACCTTGAAATATTTGTAAACTTAAGTTACGAAAACAATAGCTCTTACGTATTTGGTATAAAAGATATAAGTATGGAGGCCTCTAATTTAGTTGCATACATTAATATTGGGAAAATAGATGAACAAATTCAAATGTATAAAGATAGTGATTGCCCTAAATTTTGCAAATGCAAAGAACCAATTGCTCAAGAACCTCATTTAGGTGATGGAGGTAGAAATTGGTGTACTAAATGTTATGGTTGTTTTTAATAAATTACAGATATGAGTCAAAAAATACTTCAAGCATTAGCTGAAAATAAACAAGAATTACTTTTAGCTAACATAGATCCTACATTTAAAATAGGTGATTTAAAAGAACTTATCATTAACGCAATGCTTAAACAAAGAATGTATCTACAAGTAAATGAAAAAGCACCTTTAGAAGGTTGGGAAATTAATGATACTAGAAAATGGTTTTTTGAAAATTGGACAAAAGAGTGTTTGTTAAATTATGAAAAAAAATAAAATATGAAAACGTACGGTAAATTTATTGACGATATTAAAAAAGAAATAAAAAAATTTAATGTTCAATTTGAAGAAGTTCCATTTGGAGAAAGTATGACAATAACAATTTCTCCTTCAACAAAAAAATATGTGATTGATTCTACTTATATTGGAGAAATTGAATATGATACTCCAATGTATGATGAATTATTAAAAATGACTTTGTGCGAATTAAAAAGTTTTAACACAAAATGAAAGAAGTTATAATAAGTTTTGAAACAGCAAAACTGGCTAAAGAAAAAAAATTTGATATTCCGACCTTGCATTGTTATGAATGGGTTAAAAACCACGGAGTTACAGTTTGTAAAAACGAACAAACTAAAGGAAGTTTAGATAATTGGAATAATCACACAGGTGAAGAAAACGGATATAATTTAATATTTTATTCAGCACCTACCCAATCATTACTTCAAAAATGGTTAAGAGACGTGTATCAATTACACATTACTGTTTTTTATACTAGTGAAAACAAATATGAGTATAGTGTAGGAGGTAATGATAAATCAAGTATGCATCATGAATTAGTTATGGATTTATTTGATTCTTACGAGGAAGCTTTAGAAAAAGGTTTAGAATATTGCTTACTTCATTTAGTATGAAAAAAAATATTTTAAGCAGATTTGACCTAATGGATAAATTCAAAGGGTTTTCATGGTTGCATACTACAAAGCATAAATTAGGACATGATATACAATTTGAAGCTATAGCTTTAGATGATATTGAACAAGTTTTCGACGAATTCATGAGTAAAGATTCTTGTTTTGAAATAATCAACAATGATAGCAACAAAATATGGTACGATGCGCAAAAAGATTTGCCAAAACAAACTAAAAGTAGTTATAGTGATGTAGATGTATTAATATGCAGAATGTATGGATACGAAATTGGTAGAACTTTTAATGGTCAATGGATAAACATGAAAAACGAACCATTAAATGATGTAATACTTTGGTCTTATTTACCAAAAATTCCAAAAAAAATGGAAAGTCTTTTTTATAAATAAAAAAAAATAATATGATAAAAAAAAACATTCAAGTTCCAACCGGAAACATTTGCGTAATGCAAGGAGAAAAAGGATATTTAGAATTTCTTTCAATTGGAGATTATGGTAAAAACGCAAATATTAAAGCCGATTTTTTAGGAATAACTAGAGAATTAAACGGAGTTCCAAATGGAGAAATAATGCCATTATCAGAAAAATGGGTAATAACCATCAGTACTCAGTATGGTTGCTCAATGGGTTGTAAATTTTGTGACGTTCCTAAAGTAGGAAAAGGTTTAAACGCAACTTATCATGATATGTTAAATCAAATCCTTTTAAGTTTAAAATTGCATCCTGAAATAAAAGGAACAAAAAGATTAAACATACACTTTGCAAGAATGGGAGAACCTACATTTAATGGAAATGCACTTGATGTTGCGGCTTGTTTACGAAGAAATATTTATGATTTTTGGAACAACACAAAAACTGTTCATCCTGTAGTTTCTACCATGATGCCTAAAAACAACAATAAACTAAGTAACTTTTTAGATATTTGGTGTAATGATATAAAAAATACATTATATAATGGAGAAGCAGGGTTGCAACTTTCAATTAACTCAACAAATAATGAACAACGTGATTATATGTTTTCAGGTAATTCAATGAAACTTGAAGATATTGCACATGAAGCTTGTTATTTTCCAAAACCAATAGGACGTAAATATACTTTAAATTTTGCTTTAGCAGATGATTATGAAGTTGATGCAAATAAACTAGCGACTTTATTTAGTCCTGATTTTTTTATGGTAAAACTTACTCCATTGCATAAAACACAAAGTTGTCATTCTAACAAAATTGTTACTACCGGTGGATATGAAGCTTTTACTCCTTATCAAAAAGTCGAAACAGATTTAAAAAACGCAGGATTTGAAGTAATTGTTTTTGTACCTTCTTATGATGAAGATTTAGGTTTAATTACTTGTGGTAACGCAATTCTTTCTGGAAGTGTACCAAAAGTTAATTATACACAAATACTTTAGTATATTTGGTTTGTGTTGTTTATTTTTTTATCTTTCACATAAATTTAAAACATATTGATGTATGAACTCAATGTCAGAAAAAAAACAAAACCAAATAAACATGATAAAATTAGCTTCAATTAAAGAAGGAGAATTAATTCATGTGAAAAAAAACAAAATTAGTTCTGTAGCATTTAATACATATGAAAACAAAACAGAATTGTGTGTAGTTATAAGAGTAATAGAACACGATAGTTTATTCGAAGTAACTACCGTAAATTCGAAAAATAGGGTGTATTCTATATCAATTGATGATATTGTCTCTAAAGATTTATTTAAAGTTGGAGCTAATCCTTTTCCTTCTAAATTTGACAACATAAGACCTATTGCATACACACTATCTTCTATTTTGTTTAGCCTTGATATTTTAGGAGAAAAATCAGCAGCTCGTGGTGAAAAATATATAATGTCTAACACTGTAGTTGAAAATTGCAACTGGAATCCATATGTTTACGACAAAAAAGGAGAAAAAAAATATTACCAAAGACCTTTGGTTTGGTCTCTAAAAGATAAACAACTTCTTATAGAATCTATTTATCAAGGAATTGATTGCGGAAAGGTTTTAATCAGAGAAAGAAGTTGGGAAGACTTAGAAAAAATGGCGGCTAATGGAGAAACAGAATTAGCTTTTAAAGATATTGTTGATGGAAAACAAAGATTAGATGCAGTTAGAGGTTTTACTTTAAACGAATACCCTGACTTAAATGGAAATTACTTTGGAGATCTTAGTGCATATTCTCAACATTTGTTTGATAATCATCAACTTTTTTCTTACGCTGAAATGCCTGCAAATACAACAGATGAAGAAGTTTTATCTCAATTTCTTAAATTAAACTTCACAGGTGTTCCTCAAAGTATAGAACATATTGAATTAGTAAAATCATTAAGAAATAACTTATAATTATGTGTTTAATAACAAAACAAACAACTCCAACAATATTAAATGAAGATTTAATTGTTTATAAAGAGTTAAAATATATTGAAGGTGAGATATATTCTAATTGCGAAGATTTTCCTTACGAGTTAAATAAATTATATCAAACTGAAATAAAAAAAACAACCGATCTTTGCTATAATGATCATATTGTTGAACAATATTATAATCTTACTGGATTTTCTCTTTTAGGGTTAAAAGAAGAATATAAGAAACAACATTTAAAATCATATGGAAAAGGTTTTCATTTTTATAATAGTATAGAAAGATTAAACCTTTCAAATGAACCTTTTAAAAACGATGTGCTTGTTTATCAACAAGTAACTGTTAAATGTACTATACCTAAAGGATCTAAAGTGTATTTTGATGATACAGAATTAGGTGTTGCAAATCAAATTATTTTAGATGAAATTGTTGATGCTTATAAATATTTATAAATAATGGGAATAAAAATAGCAAAAGATAAACCTGGAGACGAAAGTTTATATTTGTGGATTGTAGACAATACTTACATTTTAAGAAATGGAGAAATGCAAACTATGCAAATGTGGACAAAAACAGGAAGAGTTAGAAAAGAAGATCTTAACGATTTAGAAGTAGATGTTTTTTATCCTAACATAGAAAGATGGAAAGATTTTAATGAAGTTGATCGTATTGACAACCATGGAAAAGGAGATGATGTTTGGTATCGCTTAAAAGACGGTTTGAGAGAATATAAAAGATCTACAAAGCATTTTCCTATTAACGATGAAAAATTAATAGAAATATGTAAAGACACTTGTTCTCTTCATAGAACATCTGAAGAATTAGGTTTTATGGTTTACTTCGAGCTTGACGAGTTGAAGAATTTTGTTACTAAATTGTTGAATACTAAAGAGTTACAAAATGAACGAAAGATTGTATAAAGAAGGAGAAGTTTTAGATAAAGGATTTACTACTAAAACCGATGGAAATTGTATTGATATTGTTGTTCCAGATCCTGATTGGTTTAATAAAGAATATGAAGAGTTTGAACATAAAAGAAAAATACGAAGTAAATGTTCTAACTTTACACCTAAAAAAAAAAAAAGAAAATGAAAAATGTTCCAATACATTCAATAGAAATTTCTTATGAATTACTTTCAGCTTTAATTCATAAATATTTTATTTGTGAAGAAGTTAATAATCAAAGAAAAATAGAAAATATGGTTGATGGGTTTAAATACAAATATGAACCTTGGAAAGGGTTTGAAAGACCTATGTGTGAAGTAAAACTTAGTGGTTTTTTTACTTTTCCTGAAAAAGTTTTAAATGATTTATTACAACCAATTAATTATGATAATGTTGAAAGATCTTGTATCGAATTTACTTGTAACGATTCTCGAGTAAGCGGAACTTTTAAATTTTTACCTATTTGTGCAGATCCTGTTACACCTAAGAACCCTCTTGATATCATTACAGGAAACTACATTCCTTATGTAAAGTGTTGTTTTAATGATTTAACTTTATTGTCAGAATTTTATTTATTTGAAAAAGGTAGAATAAACATATATAACTAGTTATGAAAATAAATAGCTATACACTTCTTCAAAAACTAAAATCATTTATGTCAGATGATCAAGGGTATTTTAATGAAAATATAACAGCAGCTGCCGTTTGGAATAAATTAGAACAACTTATTGTTTATGAAACAGAGACTTTCCCTGGGATACAAACAAAAAAAATTGTTAACACAAATGCGGAAGATTTTGGGAAACTAAAAACATATAAAGAAAATGATATCGTTGTTTGGAGAGGAGATCAACCTTGTATTGGTTATATAGCAAAAGATTGTGATTGTACAAATGCTAAAAACTATAATGATCTTTTATTTTCAATTAAACATTTTAGTAATAGTTTACACTTTTCTAACATAAGACTTGCTACCGAAGAAGAAGTTTTAGTGTTAGAAAAACTTAATTCTCACTATGGATGTTTTTCCAATAATCGAGTATTAATACAAAACAATGAAAAAGAAATTTATAACATAATAAATAATATTAAATAAGATGGCTTTAACTAAAAAACAAGTTAATTGTATTAAAACTCTTGAAAAACTTGAAAAAGAAAGAGTTCTTTTTGAAGGAAAAATTACAGATTTGAAAAGAATAGTGTATACTTGTAGCTTAGAACATGGAAGTGCAATTGAAGTAATTATTAATGATTCTAAATTTTCTATAAGTGATTACTATAAAGAACAAAGAAGTTTAATAAAAAAAATAGTTGAATTGCGTATTGATTCACTTTCTGAAGGATTAAAAGAAATAGAAAGTAAAATAGAAAAACTATTAAAATGAAAGTAAATAAACTTAAAAACATACCAATATTTATACCTATTATAGGATTTATAGTGGTTATAATATGTCAGTTTAATTTTGTAAAAGATAAATCTTACGCAAAACTAACAGAAGATAGTTCAAAACCCGCATATTGGGTAACCTTATTTTTACAATCAATTTCTTGGATGATATTCATTCCATATCTTTTTGATTTTTTTAGAAAATTATAAATATGGAAGAAAAAAAAGATCTTTATAGAAAAACATTTGAAGTTGATTTAACTATTTTTATGTTAGATCAACTAATCATGATGAATAGATCAAGAATGCGTGCTACAGAAAGAGAAGAAAATAAAAGTTTAAACAAGAAAATGGACACAATTCTTGAAGCTACAGGGATGATAGCAATGATAACTATGCCTGTGTCTCTTTTTCTTTTAATTTGGTTTTGCGATAATAATTAATAATAAACAAAAAAATATGATAATAATTAACAACAAAACTTACTCCGGTAATAATATTATAGTTTCAAACAATAAAGTAATTATTAACGGAGAAGATGTTACCCCTGATTCTAAAAAAATTGACATTAAAGTTGAAGGTAATATTGATAAATTAAATGTAGATGCTTGTAATACAGTTGAAGTTATAGGTAATGTTACAGATTTAAAAACACAAAGTGGAGATGTTAAAGTTAAAGATTTAAAACAACTTATTGAAGAATTTTACGCAAATAAAATATTATAAAATAAACTCAAACTATCTTATTAAAACCCATGGATTTAACTTCAGAAGACTATATTTTAGGACATAAAATAGCAAGCACTACTATAACTCTTGATAGCAGTGAAATAGATTTTTATATTCAAAATTCTATAAAAAACTTTACCGACAAATTAAACATGTCTAATTTAGAAGACAGAAGAAAGGCTTATTCTTTTTTACGTCATATATCTACATTGCTTATGAATTATGATCTTAATGGAGGTATTTATTTATTAGGAGAAAAGGAAATAAACAAGGCTCACTTAGGTGCAAAAACAATTATTAAAATTATTGAAGAGTTTCGAGCAAAAGGCCTTTAAAAAACACATATACCACAATGTCAAGCTTTATTATAAACCCTTCTCAATTTAGAATGAAGGTAAAATATACGTATTACAAACATAAAACAACAGGGCAGTTAATAATGAAACAACATTTTATTGATTCTTTATTCGGCTGCCCTGATCGTTATTGTAATAAAAATAAAAAGAAAATAGAAATTTCAGATATAACTGAGTTTATTCGCATTACACCTTCTCGGTTTAAAAAAGAAGTGAGTACTCAACGAAATTTTTATAAAAAGAAATTTGGTTTGTCTTAGTTTTGTTTATATATTTATCTCATTAAATAAATAATGTTATGAGTAAACTACTTGAAGAAAATTTAATACAGATAGAATCTGAAAGATATGAATATATCACAAAGAAAGGTGTTAACGTATTATTTCAAAGATTAAACAAAGATTCTAAATGGTATGCTGTTTCAAATAACCAAATTGTTAATTGGGGCACATATCGCAGTGATTTAGAATAATGGTGCGACTCGGCTTTATAATTTAAAAACCTTAATTAAACACAATCAAAATGAATAGTGAATATACAACATACAAAATAGCTTTGATGCTCAAAAACCTAGGTTTTAAAGAGGATTGCTTAGGTGTTATCTACCCTGATGGAGAAGTAATTACTGGAAGTTTATCTTGGAGTGTGATAATGGCTAATAAAGATAAAGAAAGTTTAAAAGCTCCTTTATGGTCGCAAGTGTTAAATTGGTTTAGAAAAGAACATTGTATTTATGTTGACATCATAACTGAATTTGTAAATAAAACTCCTTATGGTTACTATTATTGCATAAATGGAACTTTTAAATGTGGTATATATGGTTCTCATATTGCTGCTGTTGAACAGTCCGTTTTGAAAGCTATTGAAATGATATCTCCAGAAGTTTTAGAAAAAGAAGAAAATTTACTATTTTTAAAATAAAAGTTTTTATGAAAAACATTAACGATCTTATAAAAGAATTACAAGCAATAAGTGAAGAAAAAAGAAAACTTCCTTTAGTAATTGATTGTCCAAACGGATTAGAAGTTTTTCCTTCAATAAAAATGAGATGGGATAACCCATTAGAAATGCTTAACAAAGGACCTGATAAAATGGTAATAACTTGGCAAAAATAAATCTTACATTATGATAGATTGTTTAGAATTTGAAATAACAAAGTCAGGTGATTTAAAATACGATAGAATAAAATCTATGAGTATTTTAAAACACGAATTGAAAAACTTAGGATATGATTATTCAATAAATGATATTAAAATCATGTTTGATAATCTTATAAATAATACTTTTTGCGATCAATTTGATAGAAGACATAAACATTGTTTTGACTTAATATTCAACAACAATGAATATAAAGAATGCGACCAAGAAATTTTACCTCAAGAAGAATATGATTTTCCAAAAAACTGGATACCTCCTTTTGCTTAAAAAATTAACTAATGAGAAAAAATTACCAAATCTTAACGTTAGATAACTTTAAGAGACATTATAAAACATCTTATCTTATGTGGAGATTTATATCTACTGAAAATGATAGTATAGAAACTGCATTTCGTCAAATATCGAAAGAATACGATGAAGGAGATGTTAAAACCGCTCAAATACATTTGTTTGAGTTAACAGATAGGATAATTTCAATAATTGAAAAAGAAAAATAATTTATAAACATAAATACAATGGCACTAACAGAAAACGCAACAAGAATTTATTTAGCAACAGATATGGGTGATTTGGCACGTAAAATGGAACTTGATAGGTTTCGCAGTGCGTGGTATGCTAAAACAATAATGCTATCTATTTCTGAAAAAGAAGAAGATAAAAAAACTCATGAAGCTATGAAAGCTATCAACCCAAGTGAGTTTTATTATGATGCTAATCGAGATTAAAAACAATTTATAAATAAACTATGGAAAGAATAAGCCACGAAATTGATATGACATCAAGATACATTGATTGTATTGGAATAGTTCTAATGACTAACGAGCTGTTTAAAGACGATCGAGAACTAGGAGAAGCAATTAGAAAATATGTTTCTCAATGTAAAGAGCTCTATATCAAAGACCAACCTTTCCCAAAAGGAAATTATATAGGAACAAACCCATCTGATTATCTTAAATCTATTAAAAGATGCGGATTGTTAGTTGATTTTGAAACTGGGGAAATTAA
>Ga0302286_10002544_pt1 | contig 12632 bp, 10 predicted proteins | sample III_Fen_E2_3_FD_198765 | JGI IMG/M metagenome (GOLD analysis project Ga0302286, IMG submission 198765) | Peat permafrost microbial communities from Stordalen Mire near Abisko, Sweden - III_Fen_E2_3 | ecosystem: Environmental > Terrestrial > Soil > Wetlands > Permafrost | place: Sweden: Abisko...
ATTGAAGATACTGTAATTCCTAAAATATCATCAGGTTTTAATATAGGGGTATAGCAAATTGATGAATCATTTGAGGAAATAGTGTTTGAATCAGAGAAATAGCTGTAATTTCTTCTAGATGCACATGAAGAAAGAAAATGTATAAATATTGGAAAAATAATATATAAAAATATTTTTTGTGATATTTTTTTTGACATAATAATTGATGGTTTGTTATTTAATTTGCAAAAGTATTAAATAAATTTATCTAATTGAAATTTTAAATGCAAAAATTTATTGTTAGTAAAAATACTAATAAAATTGTTTTTAAATAAGGAAAGAATACTACTTTTGCATCTTATTTTCATAGTTAAAGAAAAAGTAAATGTTTCGAAAATATTTTAGATATATAGTCATTTTATTTTTTGTGTGGGATGTTTTAATTCTAAATATTTCATACGGAATGTCTTTTTACTTTAGATTTGGTGCATTTGATAGAATTTTTCTAAAAGATTCGATTATTGTATTCTCTGTATCAAATTTTTTATGGTTTTTTTTATTAGCATATTCTAATTCATATTCTTTTATAAGGATTGAACCTATTGAGAAGATTTTGTCAAAAACGGTTCAACTATTTTTAATATATATTGTGTTGATTTTTTCTGTAATTGTTGCTTTTAGATTACATGAAATCTCGAGAATGAGAATGATTTTTTTCTTTAGCTCGTTACTTTGTTTGATTTTATTATCTCGAATGTTTTTTATGCAGATACTTAAATATTTAAGACGAAGGGGGTTCAATTATAAAAATGTCATTATTCTTGGTATGGGAAAATCAGGTCTAAATATATATTCATTTCTATCGAAAGATTTATCATTAGGCTATCGAATTTTAGGCTTTTTTGATGATAATCCAGAAGATTATTTTAAGAAATTTACTGTATTGGGTCGAATTAGTAATGTAAAACAATATCTTGAAAATAATCAAGTTGACGAAGTTTATGTGACAGTATCTGATTATCATGAAAGTATTATTAGAGAAATAATAGATGTCTGTGAAAGTAATTTAATTCGAATAAAATTTGTTCCTAATTTTAATAGATATACTCAAACGAGAAGAGTCTCAGTTGACTTTTATGGGAATATACCTGTTGTTTCTTTGAGAGAAGAACCATTAGAAAGCCCCATAAATAGAATTATTAAAAGAATGTTTGATTTCTTGTTCTCAAGTTTAATAATAATTGGGGTATTTTCATGGCTATTTCCAATACTTATGTTGTTAGTAAAATTATCATCAAAAGGTCCAATATTTTTTAAACAAGAACGATCGGGTGAGGATAATAAAACATTTCTTTGTTATAAATTTAGAACAATGAGAGTTAATCAGGATGCCGATACTGTTCAAGCTACAAAAAATGATTCTCGAATAACATCAATTGGTCGATTTTATAGAAAAACAAATCTAGATGAACTACCTCAATTCATTAATGTTTTAATAGGGGATATGTCTGTTGTTGGGCCACGTCCACATATGTTAAAACATACCGAGGAATATTCTTCTTTAATTAAAAATTATTTAGTTCGACATTTTATTAAACCTGGAATTACTGGATGGTCACAAGTAAATGGATTAAGAGGTGAAACGTCTGAATTAGAACAAATGTCTACTAGAGTAGAATATGATATATGGTATTTAGAAAATTGGTCTTTTATGTTAGATATAAAAATCATTTTTAAAACATTCACTAATATGATTGTTGGTGATGAAAAGGCCGGATAATAAACGAAAAATTTACCTATTTAGAAAGTTTAATTAAATTAATAATAAATGTCAAAAGTCGCATTAATTACTGGGGTTACTGGGCAAGATGGAGCATATCTATCAGAATATCTATTAAAAAAAGGATATACTGTTCACGGAATAAAAAGAAGAAGTTCTTTAATAAATACTGAAAGAATTGATCATATTTATGAAGATCCACATATTGAAAATAATAATTTTAAACTGCATTATGGTGATTTGACTGATTCAACCAATTTGATTCGTATCGTTCAAGAAACACAGCCAGACGAAATCTATAATTTGGCAGCAATGAGTCATGTGCATGTTAGTTTTGAAACTCCAGAATATACAGCAAATGCTGATGGAATAGGAACTTTAAGACTATTAGAAGCTATTCGATTATTGAAGTTAACCGAGAAAACTCGTTTTTATCAAGCATCTACCAGTGAGCTTTATGGTTTAGTTCAACAGGTGCCTCAAAGTGAAACTACACCCTTTTATCCAAGAAGTCCATATGCTGTTGCAAAACTTTATGGATACTGGATTACGGTTAATTATCGTGAAGCTTATGGCATGTATGCTTGTAATGGTATCCTTTTTAATCACGAATCTCCTATTAGAGGTGAAACTTTTGTAACTCGTAAAATTACAAGAGCTGTTGCTCGAATTGCACTTGGAATTCAAGATAAATTATTCCTTGGAAATTTATCTGCAAAACGCGATTGGGGTCATGCAAAAGACTATGTAAAAGCTATGCATTTAATGCTTCAACAAGACATTGCTGATGATTTTGTTATTGCAACTGGCATTACAACAGAAGTTAGAGAGTTTGTTAAATTAGCCTTTGCCGAACTTGGTATTGTTATCGAATTTAGAGGAGTAGGTGTTGATGAAAAAGCTTATGTTGTTTCTTGTAATAATGCTGAATATCAAATTAAATTAGGGAAAGAAGTCGTTTCAGTTGATTCAAGATATTTTAGACCAACGGAAGTTGATTTATTAATTGGAGATCCAACAAAAGCTCAACAAAAATTAGGATGGAAACCCGAACATGATTTAAGTTCACTTGTTAAAGATATGATGCAAGGCGATGTTAAATTAATGAAAAAAGAGAAATATATAAAAGATGGTGGTTTTGGCGGTAAAAATTATTTTGAATAAAAATGGATAAATCATCTAAAATATATATTGCTGGTCATTTGGGTCTTGTTGGTAGTGCAATTCATCATAATTTAATCGATAAAGGTTATTCAAACTTTGTTTTTACTTCGCATAAAGATTGTGATTTAACTGATCAAACTCAAGTTGCAGCCTTTTTCCAAAAAGAAAAACCAGAGTACGTATTTCTTGCCGCTGCGAAAGTTGGTGGTATTATTGCAAATAGTACCTATAGAGGACAATTTATTTATGAGAACTTGATGATTCAGAATAACATAATTCATCAATCGTATCTTCATGGTGTTAAAAAACTATTGTACTTAGGTAGTTCTTGTATCTATCCAAGAGATTGTGCTCAGCCTATGGATGAAAGTGTATTATTGACTGATATTTTAGAATACACCAATGAACCCTATGCAATTGCAAAAATTGCTGGGATTAAAATGTGTGAAAGCTATAATTTGCAATATGGCACCAATTTTATTTCGGTAATGCCTACAAATTTATACGGACCAAATGATAATTATGATCTTGAAAAGTCGCATGTTTTACCTGCATTAATACGTAAAATGTATTTAGGTAAATGTTTGGAATTAAATGATTGGTCTGCAATTGATGCTGATTTAAATAAACGTCCAATTGAGGGTGTTACAAGTAAAAACTCTATTGTTGAAAAAAAATCAATTCTATCTAAATATGGTATTATTGAAGGGAAACAAGTAATCATCAACCTTTGGGGAACAGGAAAGCCTCGTCGTGAATTTTTATATTCGGAAGATATGGCCGATGCATGTGTTTATATAATGGATAAATGCGATTTTACTGATTTAATCCCAAAAGATTCGAAAGAAATACGTAACACACATATCAATATTGGAACAGGTACTGATTTAACCATTTCAGAATTAGCACAAATAGTAAAAAATATAGTTGGATTCGATGGTACAATAGAGTGGGATAGTACGAAGCCCGACGGAACTTTTCAAAAACTATTGAATGTTGATAAGCTTCATACCTTAGGTTGGAAAGAAAAAGTTGAAATGGTTGAAGGTATAAAAACAGTTTATCAGAATTATATACTGAATGAATAACTTAATTGTTGTTTTTTGAAAAAAATAATTAAACGTTTTTTGAAATTTAAAAAATACTTATAAATTTGTTGTAAACTTCAAGAGAGTGAAGATAAATAATGTATTTTACATTCAAAAAACACAAAATTATGAATCAAAACAACAGTCGCAACTACAGTTGCAAGGACGAGGAATTACCTGTAATTAGCAAATTTGCTTTGACCAGTTTTAAACGCGATGCAGCCGATTTTATGGATTATTCGCCTCGATTTAATCAAGAATATATATCGGGATTTGAGTCGAAAATAACGTCGGCTATAAATGTAATCGAACCTCAGTCGGAAACCATGGAGCGAAAGCTTATAACAGGGCGTTTGTATGCAACAATGGATGGTTTGATTGACCCTATAAACCGACTGTCGGGCTATATAACTTTGGCACCCGACTTAAAAATGTCGCCGGCCGATTTTGGATTGGCTCAGTTACGTAAAGGAGCAAATTCGAGAGATGCCGAAAATGTAATAAGCAGTTTACATCTTGTCAATACTAACATTAACAAGTATAAAGAGAACCTTGTTGCTGAAGGAATGAATGAAGCACTTGTTAATCAGTTTGTCGATGCATATAATTCAATTGACAGTGATAAGCAAAAACAGAATGAAATATTGAGCAATCGTAGAAGTATTGTACAAAATAATATAACTTTGCTAAATGATTTATGGGACACGTTAAGTGAAGTATTTTCAATTGGAAAAATATTATATAAAGCAAGCGATGCAGCAAAGTTGCAGGATTATACATTTAACACATTAAAAAAACAGGTTCATGGAACATCATCAACTACTGGCGATGTTTCAACAAAAGCAAATACAAAAGGAACAGAAACAGTAACAATTGCAAAATAATGATTTGAATACTGATATTTCTATAAAAAAATAAAGACTGAAGAGTATTGAATTATTTCGAAACTCTTCAGTTTTTATTTTAAAGGTTTCAGTAATATTTCAAATGTATTAAGTAGGCTTTCGGAATACTTAAAAACGCTTTCGAAGTCATAAGTAAACCTTTGGAGTTCTTCAGTAATCGTTCGGAATGCTTCAGTAAGAGTTCGGAGTACTTCCTAAGATGTTTTTAAACTGGGAATAAACTATCGGAATATGTAAGTTTGTTTTCGAATGTTTTAAGTTGGGTTTTGAAATAGGAATAAGATGAGGGTTACTTCAAAAAACCAAAAGAATAGCAAATAATATAATCAGGTACAATTAAGATGTTCTACATTTATTACTGTAGAACATTTCTGCAAAAAAAGAAAAATATATAATGTCACAGAAGTCATTAAAATTAAATACAATAATGAATTTGATAAGGACTATATCAACCATGATATTTCCTTTGATTACTTTTCCGTACACATCAAGAATATTGGGACCAGAAGGAACAGGTAAGATAAATTTTGCCAGTTCCTTTGTAAGTTATTTTATCCTATTGGCTTCGATAGGAATACCAATGTATGGCATTCGCGAAATAGCAAGAGTTAGAGACGATAAAGAACTACTAAGCAAAACAGCACAGGAACTTTTTATATTACATATAGCCATATCGATAATTGTTTTTTTTGTTTTTTTAGGACTGATTTTTTTAAATGGAAAATTATATGATGAAAAAATACTTTTTTTCATCATTAGCTTTTCTATAATTCTCACAGCTTTAGGTATGGACTGGCTCTATCAAGGTTTGGAAGAGTATTCATACATAACCATAAGGAGTATTATTTTTTCTACAATTTCAACAATAGCCATTTTTATATTTATTCATCATAAAGAGGATTACATAATAAGTGGTGCTATTGGTGTATTTGCATCGCTTGGTTCGTCGGTTCTGAATTTTTTTAATGCACGTAAAATTATCTTTGCAAAAAAGAATTATAAATGGGATTTCAAACGGTACATTAAGCCGTTATTTAAAGTTTTTCTAATGAATTTCGTCATTAGTATATACGTGCAATTAGATACCGTTATTTTAGGTTTTTTGTCGAGTGCTAAAAATGTGGGTTATTATTCTAGTGCATCAAAATTGATGAAAATGCTTTTAGGGTTAGTAACTTCTTTAGGAACGGTATTGTTACCCCGATTATCGTACTATATTGCTAATGGTCATAAAGAAGAGTTTGATGGTTTATTGAAAAAATCATTGTCAGTGATTTTATTACTTTGTTTTCCTATTGTTGCTGCATTAATGGTTTTAAGCAAGGAGATTATTTTACTTTTTGCAGGCAATCAGTATCTTCCTGCTACATCATGTGTTGTAATTACTGCTCCGGTAATCCTTTTTATAGGATTAACAAATATTTTTGGTATTCAAATTTTGTATCCATTGGGTAAAGATAATCTTGTAACCTTATCGGTAGGGTTTGGTGCAATTGTATCTTTGTTTTTGAATCTATTACTTATTCCTCATTTTGCACATGTTGGAGCTGCAATTGCAACGTTAACTGCTGAAATGACAGTATTCATTATAATGCTTATCATTGTAAATAAAACATATAAGATACACTTTGCATATAAAAATGTTCTACAGTATTCTTTAGCAACGATTGTTATGGTTGTAGCTATTGTAGCCATACAGATTAATATTCAATTGTTGTGGTTACGTGTACTGATAATTGTACCATTAGGAACTCTTATTTATTTTGGATTACTTTTAATAATGAAAGAGACCTTTGTTTTAGAAATGTTAAACAAAATTAAAAACAGATTTATTCATGTATGATTTTTTAATTGTAGGAGCTGGATTATATGGTTCTGTCTTTGCTCACGAAATGACAAAGAAGGGTAAAAAATGTTTGGTAATTGAGAAACGCTCACATGTTGGAGGGAATTGTTATACCAAGCAAGTTGAAGGCATTAATGTTCATACCTATGGAGCGCATATATTTCATACAAGTAATAAAAAGGTTTGGGATTATGTAAATAGTTTTGTTGAATTTAATAGATACACCAATTCTCCTATTGCTAATTACAAGGGTTCTTTATATAATTTGCCCTTTAATATGAATACCTTTTATCAATTGTGGGGAGTGAAAACACCTCAAGAAGCTAAAGCAAAGATTGAGGAAGAGCGTTCGGCATACAAACATATTACAAATCCTCAAAATCTTGAGGAACAAGCTTTAGTTCTTGGAGGAAAAGATATTTATGAGAAATTAATAAAAGGATATACCGAAAAACAATGGGGTAGACCAGCTACTGAAATCCCAGCATTTATTATTCGCCGATTACCTTTCCGTTTTACGTTTGACAATAATTATTTCAATGATACGTATCAAGGAATACCCAAGGGAGGTTATACTTTACTTTTTGAGAAATTACTCGAAGGAATTGAGGTAAGATGTAATACCGATTTTTTTGCAGAAAAGGAAACGTTTTTAAGTCAAGCTAAAACAATTGTTTATACCGGAATGATTGATCAATATTTTGGCTATACTTATGGGAAACTTGAATATAGAAGTTTACAGTTCGAAGAAACGGTTTTAGATCAAGATAATTATCAGGGAAATGCCGTTGTTAATTATACTGAAGCATCAGTTCCTTATACCAGAATTATTGAACACAAACATTTCGAATTTGGAACACAAGAAAAAACGGTAATAACAAAAGAATATTCTTCGGAATGGAAAGTTGGCGATGAGCCATATTATCCTATAAATGACGAACAAAATAATTCTTTGTTCGAAAAATATAAAGCATTGGCTGACGAGGAAAAAAATGTTATTTTTGCCGGACGGCTTGCTGATTATAAATATTATGATATGCATCAAGTTGTTGAAAAAGCACTTAATATTGCCCAAAATATCAAATAATAACATCTGCCTTAATGAAAAAAATTAAAATATTTGTTGCGTATCATAAGGAATCATTACTAATCAAAAATGATGTTTTTGAGCCAATTCAAGTTGGAAGAGCAAATAGTCAGTATAAATTAAATATGATTGGGTATGATACTGGAGAAAATATATCAAATAAGAACTCAATTTATTGTGAACTTACTGCATTGTATTGGGTTTGGAAAAATTGTAAAGATATTGATTATATAGGTATCTGTCATTATAGACGCTTTTTTCTCTACTCATTACCTTTTAAAGAGCTATTTCAGATGTATTTTAGCAAATTAAAATATTATTGCAAAAAACTATTATTTATAAATGATGGCTATAATTTTAATTGTGCATCCTTTTCAAACGAAAAAGAGATTGCTGATTTATTGAATAGTTTTTCAAAACAAATAGTAAACGATGTAAATGAAAATAGAATTGAACTGTTTGCCTTAAAACCTATTAAAGTTCCAACAAAAAATATTCGAGGTCTTTTTGTTAATCCTGCAGGCGAGTCTGTTATTGTTTTATTAGAAGAAATAGTAAAAATAAAATATCCAAATTTATATCCGCATTTAATTGCAGTTTTATATGGTTCGTCGTTTAGTTATGCAAATATGATTATAATGAAATCTGAAACATTAGATATCTATGCATCTTTTTTATTTGATGTTTTAGCAGAACATGAAAAACGAGTTGTAAATACGGGTTGGTGTCAAAATCCGTTAACAGAAAAATGTTATTCCCGACTATCAGGATATTTAGGGGAATTATTGACGGCAACATTTATTCATTATTTCAAAAACAATAATCCTGATAAAATACGATTACTTTATCAACTTCAAATTTTATAGCTTTTATACTATTTTATAATTCTCATGTAATCAATGGTGAAAAATGGAACTAAATTGGAATTTAAATTTGTAACCTTTATATATTAACAGATATCTCTCCTGTTTTATGTTTTTAATTTAATAATTATTAAATATGTTTTTTTTAAAAGGTGTTTATGAGTGGGTGCGATTCCAATTAAATTTATATAGAGTTATTGTCTTTCAACAAAAATGGAGAAAGATTAATTCACACAATGAGTCAACATTGAGTTCAATAATTCCATTAGAAATCGTTACCGTAGGAAAGTGTAGTTACGGTATAATTAATGTTAAATCCTACGATAATCCACAAGAAAGATTATCAATAGGAAATTATGTCTCAATTGCAGATAATGTGTATTTTATTTTAGGGGGAAATCATCCTATTAGTTCATTTACAAACTTTCCTCTTAATTCTAAATTAATAGTCCTATCACCAGAAAAAGATTCAAAAACAAAAGGTCCAATAATTATTGAAGATGATGTTTGGATTGGATTTGGATCGACAATATTATCGGGTGTGACTATTGGTAAAGGAGCAATTATTGCTGCAGGATCTGTTGTCGTTAAAAACGTACCACCCTTTGCAATTGTAGCGGGAAATCCTGCTAAAGTTATAAAATTTCGTTTCTCTGTTGATGTTATTGAAATCATAAAAGATCTCACTCTTTCTGATTTTGACAAAAAAGTGTTAATTGAAAATATTGATGATTTTTATAAACCATTAAACATGGAACAACTTTTAATTTTAAAATCTTTTCACAATTAAAAGATTGAATGTAATGGAGCAAATCAATAAATCAGTTTCGAATAAAAACAAAATTGATATTTCAGTAATAATTGTAAATTATAATACGAAACAATTAACGCTAGAATGCATTAATTCTGTTTTTGAAAAAACAATTGATGTTCTTTTTGAAGTAATACTTGTTGATAATGCATCGACAGATGGAAGTATTGATTTTTTTAGCAACGATAGTCGAATAACATTTATAGAAACAGGATCTAACCTTGGTTTTGGAGGTGCAAATAATATTGGATACTCAAAATCGATTGGTAAATACGTATTTCTATTAAATTCCGATACATTATTAATAAATAATGCTTTAAAATGTTTTTTTGATAAAATGGAGCTTCTTCCTAAAAATATTGGATGTATTGGTTCTATATTAAGAGATACTCAAATGAACCCAGTTTTTTCTTACGGACGATTTCCCAAATGGTACGATGAGTTTCTTATTTTTAAAAACAAAAAGAAAATAGAAACTACAAATAATGATTCTTTAATTGTAGATTATATTTCGGGTGCTGATTTGTTTATCAGACGATCGGTTATTGAAGAATTGGGTCTTTTCGATAGTAATTTTTTTCTTTATTATGAAGAAACTGATTTACAATATCGCTATTTAAAAGGAGGTTATAGATCGATGATAATACAAGATCCACTGATCTATCATTTAGAGTGTGCGAGTACTCAAAAAACATCCTTTTCAAGGAAAATGTTTGTTACTCGAAGTTATCTTTTGTATTTTAAAAAAAGATTGCCAAAATTTGGATACTTTTGTTTTAGGGTAGCTGTATTTACTAAACGATTTCCTACATTTATAACAAGTAGATCATTGCAATATTTTTATCTTTTGATAAGCAAAGTTTAAATGGGAAATAGTAAATATATATGGATTCCATATTTTTATATCAAGATTAATTGAAAAGATAAATGGAAGTATTTATTTTACTCATTGTTGTTTTACAGATATTTTTGTCCATTTATCGATTAAATTATGGCTTATGTTTTTTAATTGCGATAAGGATTCTAATTCCGGATGCGGCTCGTGTTATATTTATTGATACAAGTTTAAATACTTTTTGTACTATAATCCTTTCGTTAGTTGTAGCGTTATATTTTATTTGGGGATTTATTCCCAAAAAAAATATAAATGATAAAATGATAAAATTTATAGCATTTTATTATTTAATAAGTTTATTCGTAGCTATTTTCCCAAACGAAGTTCCATTTTCATATCAGTTTAGTGCATTAAATCAATTTATTATAACTCAAATGTTACCCGTTTTTTTAGCTGTTCTGATAATACAAAAAAAAGAAGATTATGTATTATTGATGAAAGTATTTGCTATCTCATTTTTAATATGTGCATTTTATGGAATATATTCTTGGATATTTTCGGATTTTAGGTATAACCTAAGTTTTGTTGATTTTTTTGGGTATGCTCGTGTTTGGGATTTGAATAGTGAAATGGGGGGTATTCAAGGACGAATTTATGGTACATTTTCCGATTCGTTTAGTTATGCTCAGGTTGTACCTATTGTTTTTGTCTTTATGTGGGGAATTAGTAAAAGGTTTAAGTACAAAATAAATACAGTATTATTGGTATTACTTGGAATAAATGTTTTATTAACAGTTAGACGTGCTCCAATCGTTACTACGTTAATCTTTTTTCTTTCATTGTTTTATTTTGAATCAACAAAGTTGAAAATTAGATATCTAAAATATATTATTGTTTTCTTGGTAATTACGATTTTGGCAATAGAATTTATTCCCTATTTAGTGAAATTTAAAACGATTTTGGAAAGTTCTCTCTACTTTTGGGATGATAGTGTTTCTGATAAAAATGATGTTTCAGGTTCAAGTGTTAGTTTTCGATCGTTTCAATTACAACGAACCTTAGAAATAATAAAAGATGATATGCTTTTAGGGAAAGGATGGGGTTATAATTATTATCACCCACATCCTGAGATGATTGGTTGGGAAAGTATTGTTTTTTTAATTTTAGGACAATGGGGTATTTTTGGCATTATATTGTGGACGTACTTATTTTGGTTTATGTATAAGTATAGTATTAAAAATTATCAAAATGTTTTGTATCAAAAATGTTTTATTATTTCATCTATTACTCTTTGTCTTTTAACTGGAACGGCATATTATGTATTTATCTTTTTAGGTATTGTACTTTTCAATAAAGCAAACCTATTAAATGTTAATCAAACTATTGTCAAAATATCGAATAGCCATTAATATGAATTTATTATTCTTTTATAATGCAACAATTAATCCCCAATTAGGAGGAATTCAAAGAGTAACATCCTGTTTAGGTGAATATCTTAATGAAAATGAAATTAATGTTTTTTATTTATCTACACTAAAAACGTCAGACCAAAGTGTAGATAATCAGTTTTATTTCCCTGATCAAGAAAGTCAATACTCTGAAAAAAACAGATTATTTTATACTGATTTTATTGTTCGTTTTAATATTCATATCGTTATTAATCAAGCTGCAATTTCTCCATATATCTCCCGTTTTATCTCATTGTGGACAAAGCAGACTAATGCTAAATTAATATCCGTCCTTCATAATTCTTTATTTGGAATGTATGGTCTTTCTAATCATTTTAAGTTTCTTAATAAGATTGTTTATAATACGGTATTTGCGAGATTAATTGATAATTTGTTGATATACACTTTTAAACTTAAATACGGAAAAATCTATACACAAATGGTAATTGAAAGTGATAAAGTCGTTTTATTATCAGAAAAATTTGAGAAAGAAATAATATCATTCTCTGGTTTAAATAATGCTAAAAACAAGATTGTTTCAATATCGAACCCAACAACATTGATTGTTAATTCGAAAATAAAAAATAAGGAGAAACAATTATTGTTTGTAGGTCGATTTTCTTTTCAAAAACGATTAGATTTATTATTAATAATATGGTCAAAATTACATTTGAAATTTCCTGATTGGTCGTTATATCTCGTTGGTGATGGAGAGGAGAGAATTTCAATTGAAAACAGTGCTAAGAAAATGAATTTAACAAATATTTATTTTGAAGGCTTTCAATCTCCAGAAATATATTATGATAGAGCTAGTGTGTTTTGTATG
>Ga0302286_10002545_pt1 | contig 12627 bp, 12 predicted proteins | sample III_Fen_E2_3_FD_198765 | JGI IMG/M metagenome (GOLD analysis project Ga0302286, IMG submission 198765) | Peat permafrost microbial communities from Stordalen Mire near Abisko, Sweden - III_Fen_E2_3 | ecosystem: Environmental > Terrestrial > Soil > Wetlands > Permafrost | place: Sweden: Abisko...
TATTTACAAAACTAATATTTGGGGAGGGCATAACTTAGAACAATTTGGGAAGCATTCCGATACCTTGCCCAATATTGGCGAAAGCTGGGAAATATCGGGCGTTTCGGGCAACGAATCGGAGGTGACAAATGGTTTTTTAGCCGGAAATAGTCTGCCGGAATTGATTGAAGTGTATATGGATGAGCTAGTGGGTAAAAAAGTGTTTGATGCTTTTGGCGAGACTTTTCCATTGCTAATCAAGCTGATAGATGCCAATGACGACCTCTCCATTCAGGTGCATCCCAATGATGAACTGGCTGCAGAGCGTCACAATTCGTTTGGCAAAACCGAGATGTGGTATGTGTTGGGCGGAACAAAAGATGCAGGACTGATTTCGGGATTTGTGCCAAATGTAGATAAGGAGTTATACCTGAAACATTTAGCTGATGGAACGCTGGAACAGATAATGACGAAATTCCCAGTTGAAAAGGGCGATGTGTTTTTTATACCGGCGGGACGTGTGCACGCTATCGGCAAAGGGTGTCTGATTGCGGAAATTCAGCAAACATCCGATATCACTTACCGCTTGTTTGATTTTAACCGTGTGGATGCTAACGGTAATTCGCGCGAGTTGCACACCGAACTGGCGCTTGATGCAATTGATTTTCGCTATGAAAAGAACGCGAAAACTCATCCTGAAGCAATTGATAATGAGCCTTGTAAACTTGTGTCATGTAATTATTTTACCACCAATATCATTAAACTAACAGATTCATTGCCACGCGATTATTATGAATTGGATTCGTTTGTGATTTACATGGGTGTGGAAGGTAGTTTTGAAATTGAGTATGAGGGTGGCCGCGAAACCGTGACTAAAGGAGAAACGGTATTGCTTCCGGCATCGCTTAGCAGTGTGACATTACACCCGTCACCGAAGGCAGAACTGCTTGAAATATACGTGTAAAAATATAATAATCAATTGTTTATATGCAAATACAGAGGGCATCTCAAAATCGTACGTTAGTGATTAACGATTCCGAATCGGTGTTGTTGAAGAATCGCTTAAAAGTAATTCATCAGCCGGTTACTGTGAAGGAAATTGTCAATACCACTATTTGCGGTGATTTATTTGAGGTGCTCAATTTTTTGCCAACACAGTTTGCCGACCTCATTATTATTGATCCCCCTTATAATCTTACCAAAGATTTTGCCGGCATTAAATTTGGACAACGTTCTGATAAACAATATCTTGATTATCTTCATAGCTGGTTTTCGCGTGTGGTTGATTGTCTCAAACCTGAAGGGTCGCTTTATCTTTGTGGCGATTGGAAATCAACTTCCGCACTTCAAATGGTTATGCAACAACATCTTACGGTTATTAATCGGATTACCTGGCAACGAGAAAAGGGCAGGGGAGCAAAATCAAACTGGAAAAATGGGATGGAAGATATATGGTTTGGTGTAAAAAATGCCAAGCACTATTTCTTTGATGTAAATGCCGTGAAAGTCAGACGAAGAGTGCTTGCGCCTTATCGTCAGAACGGAAAACCCAAGGATTGGGAAGAAACCTCTAAGGGAAATTTCCGCATGACGCATCCCTCCAACTTCTGGGACGACATTACGGTGCCATACTGGTCGATGCCCGAAAATACCGATCACCCTACACAAAAGCCTGAAAAACTAATTGCAAAACTTATTTTAGCCAGCTCCAAAGAGGGCGATATTGTATTCGATCCATTTCTAGGTTCCGGTACTACTTCGGTGGTAGCCAAGAAGTTGAATCGAAAATATTGTGGTGTTGAAATAAGTGAAGAATATTGCTGCTGGACCGAAAAACGATTAAAACTTGCTTCGCATAATCCATTAATTCAAGGATATTCCGATGGTGTTTTTTGGGAACGAAATGCCAACAAGTCGATTTAACCGGTTTGCACACAGACCGACACGGATAAAACAGAGAATCACGGATGAAGACTATTTATCCGTGGTTTTTTTGTAATCAGCAGATACATACTATCCTCAATTACTTTTCAACATCCCTCCATTTTTAAGATTTCTGCTTGTAGTTATCTCCAACAAAATTCCTTACTTTGTAATTATATGAGTGCAGTTCCAACTGATGGGATTTGCTCAATTTTGTAATAAAAAGGATTGGAATAGCAGGATGAAAGAAGAAATTCTCGAAAAGCTCAAAACACTCGCTGAATCGGCAAAATATGATGTGTCGTGTGCCTCAAGCGGTACCACGCGCAAAAACATGCCCGGTGGTATCGGGAGTACTGCCGGTTGGGGAATTTGTCACAGCTTTACCGAAGACGGGCGTTGTGTGTCGCTACTCAAAATTATGCTCACCAACTATTGCATCTACGATTGTGCCTACTGCATCAACCGTCGGAGTAATGACCTGCGCCGTGCCACCTTCTCGGTCTCGGAGCTGGTGGAACTTACCATCGAATTCTACCGTCGCAACTATATTGAGGGTCTTTTTTTGAGTTCGGGTGTCATTGTAAGTCCTGATTATACCATGGAACGCATGGTACGTGTCATCAAAGAACTACGCACGCTTTGGAAGTTCAATGGGTACATTCACATGAAAAGTATTCCCGGAGCCAGTCAGCAGCTTGTGCACGAGGCCGGTTTGTATGCCGACCGTATGAGTGTGAATCTTGAAATACCGACCGAACAAAACCTGAAATTGCTTGCTCCCGAAAAAGATCATGCAAGTGTCTATAAACCTATGCTTTATATACAACAGGGAGTGCTCGAAAGCAAAGAGGAACAGCAGAAATACCGCTCTGCACCGCGTTTTGCTCCTGCCGGACAAAGTACACAGATGATAATCGGCGCTACTAACGAGAACGATAAACAGGTGTTGCAAACTTCTGCCGCACTCTATCAGCGACCAAGCATGAAACGGGTCTATTACTCCGGTTTTGTACCTGTTAATAGTTACGACAACCGCCTGCCTGCACTCAAACAACCTCCATTGGTGCGTGAAAACAGGCTCTATCAGGCCGACTGGTTAATGCGCTTCTACGAGTTTAAGGTGGATGAAATAGTGGATGACACCTATCCTGACCTTGACTTGGAAATTGACCCGAAACTATCGTGGGCATTGCGACATCCCGAAGTTTTTCCACTCGACATTAACAAAGCCGACTATTCGATGATATTGCGTGTGCCGGGCATCGGGGTAAAATCGGCCAAACTGATTGTGGTTTCGCGACGCTACGGGCGAATAACCGGTGCGACGTTGAAAAAGATGGGAGTGGTGATGAAAAAAGCACAATATTTTATCACGTGTAATGAATTACCGATACAAACTATAGACGAAACTTCGCCTGAATATGTGCGTAAAATACTGACAGAAAAGAAAGTATCAAAAGGAAAACAAGGAGAAAAGCTGCAACTGTCGCTTGACTTTGCACCGTAAGATAGATAAAAGAGCAAAGAACAAAGACTTAATCTGTTAGCGTTTGCGCTCTGATTACCTTTAAGACCTTGGCGTATAACTTGGTGACCTTTGCGGTAAAAAAATAATAAAACATGATTGTGTTTCGCTACGATAAGACTTATGAAGGATTGCTCACGGCAGTGTTCGATGCTTATTTTCGCAAAACCTTTCCCGAAAGGTTGTTGGGATTGGAGGATATTGAACCCTTGTTTACGACGGAGTGCTTTACGGTGATTACGCAGACCGATAAATCGAATCGTGTGTGGAAATCCTTGGAGAAAAAGCTGGCTGCGAATACACTCAATATGCTGACTCATGTATGGCTTTCGGAAGTGGAGCAAAGCGATGAACTTTTGTTTCGCTATATACGTAAAACAATTGACAGTAAGCACTCTATAGAGATGAATTTTGCGGATGACGATGTGTTGAAGGTGCGAAATGTGGCCATGAAAGTGAGTCACGAAAGAAACAGAATGATTGAATTAGTACGGTTTCAGAAGGCTGCCGACGACCTCTTTTTTGCGCCCATCTCACCCGACCATAACTGTTTACCACTCACCATCGACCATTTTCGCGACCGCTTTGCCGACCAGAAATGGATTGTGTACGACACTAAACGCAACTACGGTTACTATTACGATCTCCACACCGTGACCGAAATGACGCTCGACACCACGGAGCTTTTGCCCGGAGGTAAGCTCAACGAAAGCATGATGGCCGAAGACGAAAAGCAGTTTCAGCAACTCTGGAAAGCCTATTTCAACTCAATGACCATCAAAGAGCGCATCAACCCGAAACTACACCGCCAACATCTTCCCAAACGCTATTGGAAGTATCTGACAGAGAAGCAATAATAATATGTCATTTGTGATTGTTTTTATTATCTTTGCGAAATAGTTTATGGGTGACTAATAGACAATTCTTTGTGTTGACTGATATAAAAATTTAACTTGCATTCTCATGAAAAACAAAATTCTACTGCTAATTTTATTGGCAATAAGTATATTTGGTATTGCCATATTACCCACAAAAGCAATTGGTTTTAATAAAAATGCTTATGCTCACACTACACATGTAACATTCAAGGTAAGTGATGTAAAAAAAGAAGATGTCAAACTACAAATGGATAGTTACGAATTTGCCTTGAAAGAGCGTATTGGACAGAATATTGAATCTTATGGCAAAAAGGATATTAATGAAATGTGTATTTGCGAATTTCACCCCTTTGTTCAAATGTTACATGTCTCTTTTTCAAATCATTATCCTATTGTAATCAGTCCTGATATGATGTGGTTGCTTATATGCCAGGGATTTGCAAGCCATGTAAACTTGCACAGCGATTCATTACGGTATAGAATAGTTTCTCATAAGGGTAAAATGAAAATTTCTGTCAGACAAGATAATTTTCGCAAGAATATGCAAAATCCATGGGATACTACTTTCCCAATATTTTGCGATAGCATAAAAAAATATATTGGTAAAGACTTGAATAATTTAATTGTTGCCAATTTTTCCACTACAGGATTTGCAGAAAAAGCATCGTATGAGGTGACTTTAATGGATGCAGTGAAAAAATATTTTGATTATGATTTTGTTACGATGTGTGGCATTCCCGAAATAACAATTTTAGGAAAAACATCTGATTGGCAATGGATAGTAGACAATGTTTCAAAATTTGATAAATTTGGGTTGTCGTGGTGGACAAAAGAAATGATTCCTATTTTGAAGCAATTCAGGAATGCTTCAGAAAATAAGATAGATAAAAACTTCTGGCAGTCAATTTATAAAGTCAACGATAACAGTGGTGGACCTTACATCTCAGGGTGGATAGTAAAATTTTTCCCATATGTGTTAGATTACGAACACAATATGGTAAAAAATAGATTTCTTGACAAAGAACCAACAGATGAATTTAGAGGGTTAGGTTTACCTAATTTTCCAAGTGGTTATTCGAAAGTAGATTTTGTTTGGGATTATCAAATTGAGAATAAGTCATTTAATATGGAGTTTATAGCAGGCTTTGTGGGTTTAATTAAAGATAAGAATGGGAATCTAAAAGCAGAAATAAACTGGGCAGTAAGAGAAAAGAAATAAGACCCTTCTCTATGAAAAAAATACTAATAATAACCGTCACTGCGCTATTTTTAGGTGTAATAATTTATTTCGGCATCATACGAGGTGGTTTTACATATTATACCGGAATAGGAACGCCGTATAGCTACTTTGCCGCAAAAAAGGCATCACATGACAGCTTACTTATTGTGTATGATTTCGATCATTGTCGTTATATTTATTGCGGTAATACGGATAGTCTTAGAAGAATATATGGCTTTACAGTAAAAGTATGTTATTCGAATATATCACCATATGTTCTAAGGAAATATAATTTTGTTATTGAACAAGAGATAAAAAAAAGGATAGGAATAAAAAAATGGAGTGAATACGAGCACAAAAAGGATTCTATGTTCAATAAAGCTTTTAAAGAACATCATTTATTTTTATATGATGAAAAAAAACACTGATATCCCTCTGGTGCGCGTTGGCTGTTACTGCCTGGAGCCTTGCCCCCTGATGGTGCAAGTATGCGAGATTCTTAGTTCAAGTCTAAGCATAGCGGAGACTTGGACTGGAAATGTAATCAAGTTGTACTTGGTTGGAAGTTGAAAACTTCCTTAGTTGCCGGCACAAGTTACCGCTATGCTTAAACTTGCGCTAAATGGGGATAATTTTAAATACTAATATATGATAAACAGCATAATATATGTACCATTATTGAATGAAGGTACTGTCGTTTTTCGACCAGTAAGAGTAGAACAAATCAATAATAATATCTATAAAATACTATCTTCTGATGATGGGTCTACTCCAGAAGAAATAGATGAAGTTTGGGCATACCCAATCGATAGTTATGTTTCTTGTGTTGTAAAAATAATAGACGGAAGTAACATATTAATTGCTAATAAATTGTTGGAGAAAGGTATGGACTTTTAATCCAACTTCGCTCTTTTAGGTGCAAGAATACAGAGGACAGATTAGCTTTCCTCCGATGGCGCAAGCTTTGCAGACTTTTAGTTCAACCCTTACTCCCACGCAATGCAATCGCGTTGCAATTTGTTGAAGGTATAATACAATGAATACGTGTCTATGTGACTTTATATTTGTATAATAAAGCGGCTTTTTTGCTTATCTTTGCAAAAGCAATTATTAATTGATGATGCAACGTCTTCTTTTTCAGTTCCTCATATTCGGTTTTCTCTTTCTTACCGCCTGCCATCACTCTACTCCTGAACAGAAGGCATTGTTGGTGCGTGCCGACAGTCTGATGGAACACCACGCCGACAGTGCGTTGTACCTATTGAAAAGGATACATAACTACAAAGACTTAGCCTCTGCCGATCGTGCATTATATGCTCTATTGATGAGTCAGGCACTCGATAAAAATGATATTTGGGTAGAATCCGATTCACTTATTCGTATTGCCACCGATTATTACGAGACTGGCGAACCTCTACGTGCGGGTTATGCGTGGTTTTATCTCTCTCGATGTGAACGTAATCGGGGAAACGCACAAGGACAAGCAGAGACTTTGCTGAAAGCGCTCAATTTTGCAACCAAAAGTAACAACTTCAAATTATTAGGGTTTGTTTATAGCGAAAAAGCTATCATCTTCACTTCGCAAAGCGAAACAGACAGCACTCTATATTATCATAAGCTTGCTCTACAGGCTCTTCAAAAAGCCGGAGACAAACGTAACTGCGTGATTTGTTTGATTAATATAGGATATAGTCATTACAGGAATCATCAATACGACAATGCTTTAGTTTATTACCAACAAGCTGAAAAAGAGGCTATTCCATTACAGGAACCACTTCTGCTTTCTACTATCTACAGACAAACGGGGTTAACTCTATATTGCAAGAAAGACTATTCTAAAGCTTTGTTTTATACAAAATTAGCTGCAACAACTTCGGATATTTATGACTATAGTAAATGGATTAATTTTGCAATGATTTATGACAAACTTGATAAATTAGATTCTGTGCACTTCTATTTACACAAATGTAGCAATCCGCATGAAATGGCGTCCGAATATTACCAATTATTACAAGATGTAAATATCAAAGAAGGAAATATACAAAATGCACTCTATTATGCAAATAGATTAACCGTTGCAAGAGATTCTCTCAATAAACGTGTATTATCTGATAGTTTTGCCGGATTAGAGAAAAAATACAACTACGCACGTTATGTCGATGAAAATAAATCACTCATTATTCGCGACCAACGTAAAAGCTTATTAATTCTGGGGCTATTATTATTGCTGAGTATGATAATAACGATAGTTGCCATGCATATGTACAGTCAGAAAAAGAGACAACTTGAACAACAACTTCTTTTAACCACTAAAGAAGAAGCACTGGTAAGAAAAGAGCAAGAGAAAAGCTCGTTGCTTAAAAAGCAACTGGAAATGCAACAAAAAACATTGCTCAACATTAACGCCCAGAAAAAAGAGACCATTTCGCAATCTAAAGCGGACTTAGAGAATAGGAAATCTCCCGACAAAGCAGACAAATTGGAATCAAAGGAGCAAGATATTACCGTGCTCTATCAGGAAATAATACAAAATGTGGATGATCTACATAATCAGATTTCACTACGTTTGGCAACTCAGTTTCCTAAACTTACTTCCAGCGATATCTTATTATGCTGCTTACTATTAGCCGGTTTCGACTCTGCCTCTATTAGTTCTCTTTTCGACATTCAACCCAAGTCGTACAATATGCGCCGTACCATCCTACGCAAGAGATTAAATTTATCTCACGAGATAGATCTTGTCTATTTTCTCGCCAAATTTTAAGGCTTCAATTCCTCTTTTTCTATGATGTTGTATGCTTCATAGGTATGTCCGCTTTTTAAACCTTCCATTATCTATCATAATTTCAATGCAATAAGTAATAGTTAATTATTGCAAAATAGGTATGCGATTTTTCAATTAGAAGTATTTTTATTAAAAACATTACTTCTAACTTTATTACCGCAAAAACTTACTATTATTGGCATATGAAAACTACACACTCTATTTTTACATGCTTATTTACATGTTTCCTATTAATTATTGGCAGCAGTAAAGTACTCGGAGATAATGATTCAGCCGAACCTGTTAATCCCGTTCCTCCTGTTAAAGCTCCTGCCCCCCGTCCTGTATCAGTTACTCAGGATATTAATGAACTGATTGTTGCTTTTGCTCAAAACATAGGCACAGTAACCGTAAGTGTGGAAGACGAATCAGGCAGTATAATGTATGAAACGACTATCACCGCTACTGCAGATTCATCGCTCACTATCGATACCACCGGATGGGATAGCGGTAGCTATGTGTTGACCGTAACAGATAGTAGCGGCACTCTTTACGAAATAGTTGTTTTTATTCCATGAAGTTTTTTAGACTTTGAATTTTGGTTAGTGAGGTTTGGGGACGATGCGATGTCGTCCCCATTCTTCCATTTTTCTTCTATGGTCAGCTAAGAAAACCCAAGAGATAATTGATAATTTATATGAGTCCCTTTAGCTTCGCTGATCTTCGATTGTGGTAAAATAAATCTGGATAAACACAAAGTATCTCAAAGTACACACCAAGGCTCACAAAGAAAACACTTGGAGACCCTTTGTGAAGAGCCTTGGTGTTCCTTCGTGGTAAAACAAATAAGGCCTATCACGAAGTATCTCAAAGTACGCACAATCGAAGATCAGCGCAGCTAAAGTCACACGAAGAAAACCTTTTGTGTGCCTTTGTGAACAACCTTAGAGCCTCTTTAGCTTCGCTGTTCCGATAGCTATCGGAATTCGATTGTAGTAAAACAAATAAGGTCTATCACGAAGTATCTCAAAGTACACACTAAGTCACACAAAGAAAAAGAACAATCATGGATAGAGAAGTTGTTTTTAGAAAAATATTGGATTGTGCGTTTCAGGTTCATACCGCATTAGGTCCCGGATTATTGGAAAGTTCATACGAGGAGTGTTTGAGTTATGAGCTCACTCAGTCGGGATTATGGGTCGAAAAACAAAAAGCATTACCCTTAGTGTACAAAGAAGTTAAGCTTGATGCAGGATATAGAATTGATTTGTTGGTGGAACAAAATATTATCATTGAAATAAAATCGGTAGAAGCTATAAACGATTTGCATATTGCACAAATTCTTACATACATGAAGTTATCCACTTGTCATTTGGGACTTCTCGTAAACTTTAATGTCAAGCATTTGAAAGACGGTATCAAACGAATGATTCTATAAATACTTAATGTGCCTTTGTGCAAACCCTCTTTGGTAAAATAAATAAGACCTATCACGAAGTATCTCAAAGTACACACAATCGAAGATCAGCGCAGCTAAAGTCACACTAAGAAAACCTTTTGTGTTCCTTTGTGAACAACCTTTGAGCTCCTTTGTGGTAAAACAAATAAGGCTTATCACGAAGTACACACAATCGAATTCCGATAGCTATCGGAACAGCGCAGCTAAAGTCACATAAAATACCTTGCCGCTCTTTGCCGCAACCCTACACACGAGCATGTGCGTGAATATTAATGAAGGACAGTGCCTTACATGCAAGGCAATGCCCAATTTTTAACACTTTATCTAATGAAAAAGACTCTGAAAGCATGGTTGAAAAAGAATCAACTAACACCCGACCCCAACGATTTCTCGGCCTCGGTAGTGAGCCTCGGAAGTGTTGATGTAACCACAATTATTGATGAATTGGTGAACGAAGGGATGGAAGTAAAACGCGAAACGGCAGTGGACATTGTCACCCGTTTCAACCGAAAGGCTGCCGATTTGGCGCTCTCGGGCTACAACGTCAACACAGGTTTGGTGTATATGCGCTCCATTGTAAAAGGTACATTTTACAACAAGACCTGGAATCCTGATGTAAACTCGGTGTATGTATCCATTACTCAGGGGTTTGATTTGCGTCAGGCAGTAGCCGATACCGCGGTCGAAATATTGGGCGAACAGGCCGATCTGATTGAGATTCTTAGCCTGACCGACACCTCTACCGGCAAAACCGACGGCACACTCACCAAAGGACGCAATGCCGAACTCAAAGGCTCGTACCTGAAGGTAGCGGGCGACAATTCCGATTGTGGCATTACGTTTACCAATACCACCACCAAAGTGGCCACAAAATTAGATGCAGACCATATTGTGCTCAACGAGCCTTCACGTCTGCTAATCCTTGTTCCCACCACATTAGAAGCCGGTGAATACGAATTAAGTGTAAGCACACAGTTTTCAAATGGTAAAACAACATTGAAAACCCCACGTACAGCAACCGCTGGTTTTGCCGTGATTGTTGCATAAACCCACCTCTCTTTAGCAGGCCAAAGCTGCAACCACATGCAGTAATGGCTTGCTAACGTTAGCAGGGGTGGCCTGCAAGTAGTAGCAGGGATGGCCTGCAAGTAGTAGCAGGGGTAACCTGCAAGTAGTAGCAGGGGTAACCTGCAAGTAAGAGAATGAAAATTTAAGTTGTCCGATATGAATTTTTCAGAGGAATCCTCAAGGTAATCATCCGGCTAAATAGAAAGGCTATCTACACACAACAGTTCATATAGAGCCTTGGTGTTCCTTTGTGAACAACCTTAGTGTTCTTTGTGGTAAAATGAATCTGGATAAACACAAAGAACGCGAAGTACACACAAAGTAACTCAAAGAAGAATTTGCGCCCCGATAGTTATCGGGATAGCATTCCATCAGATTAACCTTGGTGTTCCTTTGTGAACAACCTTCGAGTCCCTTTGTGGTAAAATGAATCTGGATAAACACAAAGAACGCGAAGTACACACAAAGTAACTCAAAGAAGAATTTGCGTCCCGATAGCTATCGGAATTCGATTGTGCTAAATCAAACCCAACATAACTCGCCTAATGGAAACAAAAACAATTGCTCAATATGCCATCGGCATTGCGCTACTCTTGCTTGTGGTGCTGGGGTTGATAAATCTTTTCACCACCTCCGACAAGCTGAAAGAGTCGAAACGGCTTATCGAAAACGTGTTGAATGAAACCAAAGCCTCTAAGGCTATACTCGAAAAGCAAGCTAAAACCATTGTTGAGTTGCAACAACTCAATCGGGAGTTGGCGGGGAAAGTAAATCAGGTAGATTCAATCAACACACTGATAAAAAGCAATATGGAGGCAAGTTTTGCACGTGCCAATAAAAATATAAATGCAATTCGGACAACGCTGGACAACATCCAAGCCCCGGTAATACATTGAAAACCTCATTAATTCATAATTCATATGGTTTACGAAGAAAATTCGCGGTCAATTTGCGTCATTAGCGTTCAAAACAGATTACCGTGCGACTGTTTACCATATTCAGACGCTACGCGTTACGCCTCCTGCTGATATTTTTCAGACAAAATTACAGAAGTTACAGAATGTACATACTCACAGACTTATTCTGTTCCTTCTGTGATTCTGTCAAAATCAATCGAATTCAACACGGAGGCACAGAGAAGAATTTGCATCCCGATAGCTATCGGGATAGCGTTAAAACAGATTAACCTTTTCACAATGGCAACAGACGACATATACAAGCGCTCGGGCAGCAGAGGTCACTATCTGTTATTGCTGCTTATAACGGCATTGCCCGCTTTTCTCTACGCGCAAACATCAGACGTGATAGTGGTGAAGCGCAAACCGGCAAACGTGGTGGATATTGATACACTGATTGGAATACGAAACAAAAAGATAGTCTGTGAGTTTGATACCCTCTACACTATTAACCGGTTGGGTGTTTCCGAATTTGTGCGATGTGTCGCCGAACTCAACAAGGTGAAAGAGCTTACCAAGCCGCTCAATAGCCTTGCCAACGATTTGACCACTATCCATGCGCAAACAGACTCTATACACACCAATATAAAATCGCTTACCGCTTTTATGAACCGATACGACAGTGAGACATCCGTACGGCTCAACACGTTGACTGCCGACAATGCCGCCCTTACGCAAAATATGCTGTCGGTCACTAAGGAGCTGCAAGAAGCCCAACAAAAGATAAAAGCGGAGAAATGGAAAAGTATGAGCTCCAAACTGATATGGGGCGCAGGCGGCTTAGCCGTAGGCGGGCTCCTATTCACTGGGCTGCTATTGATGAAATAAATGAAACACCGCCCGCATTGGGATC
>Ga0302286_10002546_pt1 | contig 12627 bp, 12 predicted proteins | sample III_Fen_E2_3_FD_198765 | JGI IMG/M metagenome (GOLD analysis project Ga0302286, IMG submission 198765) | Peat permafrost microbial communities from Stordalen Mire near Abisko, Sweden - III_Fen_E2_3 | ecosystem: Environmental > Terrestrial > Soil > Wetlands > Permafrost | place: Sweden: Abisko...
GGATAATCATAAACATAAAAGGGAAAATGAGATATATCAAAATTCATAAGGAGGGTCGATTGATTTTAGGGTCACTGGCATTAATTTTATTGTTGCTGAACCTGTATATATACACGAAAGTACCCATTTCGGCACTGATTGTAAACATCGTTATTTCAGCCTTGCTTCTTTTCTTTTTTGCTTATTTCTTCCGCAATCCACCCAGAAAAGTATATCTTGACGACCCAAGCCTGGTCATTGCACCTGCCGATGGTACGATAGTCGTGGTGGAACCAACCGACGAGATGGAGTATTTTGGCGACCGCCGTATTCAGGTTTCTATATTCATGTCCGTCTTTAACGTACATGCCAACTGGTATCCCATCAAAGGCACTATCATCAAATCAGTTCACCACAGCGGACGTCATATGGCTGCTTTCTTACCCAAGTCCAGCAGCGAGAATGAACGTTCCACGGTAGTCATCGAATCCGATGGCAAAACCCAGATACTGGTCCGTCAAATTGCCGGAGCTCTGGCACGAAGGATAGTAACCTATGCACATGCAGGCAAAAACTGTCATTTGAACGAACACCTTGGTTTTATCAAGTTCGGATCACGTGTCGATCTATTCTTTCCCATGGATACTGAGATATTTGTAACGGTCGGCGAAACAACAACCGGCAATGAAACTATCATAGCCCGTCTAAACGAAGATTAAATGACAATCCAGGAAGCTCAGCAGCAGGTCGACCAATGGATTAAAACCTATGGGGTCCGGTATTTCGGCGAAATGACTAACATGGCGATCCTGACAGAGGAAGTGGGCGAACTGGCAAGAGTAATGGTCCGTACCTATGGGGAACAGTCCTTTAAAAAATCAGACGAAGGAGCAAACCTTGCCGACGAAATGGCCGATGTCCTTTGGGTATTAATCTGCCTGGCCAACCAGACCGGGATTGATCTCACCGAAGCATTTAAGAAAAACATTGAAAAGAAAACAGAGCGTGACCATTCCCGCCACCTGAATAATGGCAAATTAACAGGTTAACCTGTTTAATTCCCCTCCACCCCCCCAGTCAACCAATCAACCAGTCAACCAATTCACTAATTAACCCAGAAATATGAGCAAATTCGATGATCTCTTCATGCAATACAATTGCAATTTGAACGATGAAACCGTAAAACAAGATATTGAGAAAATACTGGCAGCCCATTATGCCGAAAACGACAATGTAGTTGTCTACAAACAATGCCTGAGCCAGATCGATTTGACATCCCTCAATGGTTCCGACACCCATGCCGAAATCATTTCGATGGTGGAAAAAGTAAATGGCTTCAAAAAAGCATTCCCTGATTTGCCAAATGTTGCCGCCATCTGTATATATCCGGCTTTGGTTCCGGTAGTCAAGGAGCACCTGACCGAAAACATTGGCATCGCTGCTGTATCGGCAGGATTTCCTGCTTCACAAACCTTTATAGAGGTGAAAATAGCTGAAACGGCCATGTGTGTTCTCGAAGGAGCGACTGAAATCGACGTAGTCATTTCCATTGGTAAGTTTTTGGAAGGGAATTATGAAGAAGTGCACGAAGAACTGACTGAAATTAAAGCTTCCTGCCGTCATGCCCACCTAAAAGTAATCCTTGAAACAGGAGCCTTGAAAACAGCTTCGAATATCATGAAAGCATCTGTATTAGCTATGGAAGCCGGCGCTGACTTTATCAAAACATCGACAGGTAAAATTCCTGTAGCTGCAACTCTCGAAGCAACATATGTAATGTGCCACGCCATTAAGGAATGGAATGAGAAAAATGACATCAAGGTGAGTTATAAACCCGCCGGTGGAATTGTTACAACCGAAGATGCTGTTAAACACTATACTTTGGTAAAAGAAATCCTTGGAAAAGAATGGTTGGACAATACCATGTTCAGGTTTGGAGCAAGCCGGTTGGCAAATAACCTGATCAGCTCAATTGAAGGAAAAGAAGTGAAGTATTTCTGATTATTAAGTCTATACTTCGCGGGAAGCAGTATATTCCGCACATTTAATAAGCGACCTTTTTACTTCGCTGTCTGCAAAGCCATTGAGTTCCTCGATGGCTTTGTTTTTGTACTCTTCCATACAGTCCAGCGCAAGGTCTATGCCTCTGTTTTCATGGGTAAAACGGGTAATAAAATGGATATTGTCAGGAGTAAAATCCCTGTTATCGATCATCGATAACACTTTTTCCCTTTCTTCACCGCGTGTATTCTGCAAAGCATAGATTAATGGCAACGTTACTTTCCCATCACGGATATCATTCCCGGTAGGCTTCCCTATTTTCAGGTTGTCGGAATAATCAAAAATATCATCTTTTATCTGGAAACAGATACCCAGGTACTCCCCAAAATTTCGCAAATGAACCAATGATTTTTCATCTGCATTCACCGACAATCCACCGACTTCAGTACAGGTGGAAAACAACAGGGCCGTTTTTTTACGGATAATGGTGAAGTAATTTGGCAGTGAAGCATCCGAAAACTGGGCATTTACAAGTTGTAGCAACTCACCATCCGAAAGTTGCATGCCTATATTGGCAATAGATTTTAAAATGGGCAGGTTATCTGTTTTTGTGGCACATCCAAGCGATTTTGATAAAATGTAGTCCCCGGAGAGTATGGCAATTTTATTGGTCCATCGGGCATTGACCGAAGGCTTCCCCCTACGCTCCAAAGTATCATCCACTACATCATCATGTATCAGACTGGCAGTATGCAACAGCTCCAACGACAGGGCACCATAAATGGTCGATTCATTGACAACCCCGCAGAGCTTGGCCGACAATAGAGCCAGCATAGGGCGAAGTTGTTTTCCACTCTTTTGCAGGACATATTCATTTACACTTAAAAGCAACGGATTTTCAGTTCTGAGAGCTTCTACAAATGTTTTTTCAAACAATTGCATTTCTGAAAGAATCGGTTTTTTAATGGCTTCAATAAAACTCATAGGTACGCTCATAAATATGTGCACTACAAAAGTAAACAATTTTGCCGTTCAATTAACGGTTTAAGTTTATTTCTGTATATATTTTAATTACTTTTACAGTCGATTATTAATTTCAAATTGGATTCGGGTATCTCGGGGCGTCAAATATATTCTGGTTAAACGAGTTATTTAGTGAAAAAGTTTAATCCCGAACCGTACAATTTGCATTTTAATTTGTTATTACTATTTTGATACAAATCTTTTGACAAAAAATATCCATTTTCATGAAAAAACTGTTTCTCATCGATGCCTATGCCATCATATACCGCGCGTATTATGCCTTTATACGGAACCCACGATTTAATTCCAAGGGATTAAACACATCGGCCATATTCGGGTTTATCAATACGCTCGAAGATGTATTAAAGCGGGAGAAACCTACCCACATTGCTGTGGCATTCGATCCCAGCGGGAAAACCTTCAGGCACGAAGCGTATGAGCTCTACAAGGCTCAACGTGAATCTACACCCGAGGATATCCGTCTGGCAGTTCCCATTATCAAGGAACTGATCAAGGCTTATAACATCCCCGTTCTTGAAGTGCAGGGATTCGAAGCCGATGATGTCATTGGCACGGTAGCCAAACAGGCGGAACAGGCCGGATTTGAAGTGTTCATGGTCACCCCCGACAAAGATTACGGCCAGTTGGTATCCGATCATATCTTTATGTACCGCCCAAAACATACAGGCGGTTTCGAAACAATGGGCCCCGCTGAAGTAAAAGCAAAATATGACCTCGACAGCCACGAACAGGTGATTGACTTGTTGGGTCTGATGGGTGATGCCTCCGATAATATCCCGGGGTGTCCGGGCGTGGGTGAAAAAACGGCTGTAAAATTATTGAAGGAATTCGGTAGCATTGATGCATTGCTGCTTCGCACGGATGAATTGAAAGGGGCTCTGAAAACAAAGATCGAAGCAAACAAGGAACAAATAGTGTTCTCCCGTTTTCTGGCGACTATCAAAATTGATGTGCCCATTGCTTTCGATGAGAAGAGCCTTGAACTCGAACCACGAAATGAACCGGAACTGCGGGCTTTGTTCGACGAACTTGAATTCCGCACTATGTCCGCCAAATTGGGACAACCATTTACCTCGCTTCCTCCCGACCAGCCGATATCAGCTATCCGTTCGGCCAAACCCAAACCAACAGCCCAAATGTCGTTGTTCGATGCTTTCGACAACGAAGAAGCTGAATCAAACGGTACCGCCGACTCTGCACCTGTCGAAATTCAGGAACTTGTCGCACCGCCTGCTTCGGGCTTGCTGTCGTTGGCAAACATACCGCATAAATATAAGTTGATCGATACTAAAATTAAAAGGTCGGACCTGATTTCGCGGCTCTTTATCCAAAAGTCGGTTTGCTACGACACCGAAACTACCGGGCTTGACATGTTTACTTCCGATCTGGTCGGCCTTTCATTTTGCTTTACACTGGGCGAGGCCTATTATGTATCACTCCCGGCGGATAAAACCGAAGCCATGGAAGTAATGCACGAATTCAAGGCCTTCTTTGAGAATGACGGGATTGAGAAAATCGGCCAAAACATGAAATTCGACTTGCTGATGTTGTGGCAATACGGCATTCATCTGAAAGGCAAAATGTTCGATACCATGATTGCCCATTACCTTATCCAACCCGAATTAAGGCATGGCATGGATTACCTGGCCGAAATACTCCTGAATTACCGGACCATTCATTTCGAAGATCTGGTTGGTGCAAAAGGAAAAAATCAGGCCGATATCCGTTCGGTCGAAATCAATAAGCTTTGTGAATATGCTGCCGAGGATGCAGATGTTACTTTCCGCCTGAAACAAATCCTTGAAAAAGAACTGAAGGCCAATGCGCTTGAAAGTCTGTTTTACGACATAGAGATGCCGCTCATGAAGGTCCTGGCCACCATGGAGCATACCGGGGTGCGCATCGACAGCGAAGCTTTGCGTCAAAGTTCCGAAATCCTGACGCAGGAGATGTTGGAACTGGAAGAAGAGATACGTAAAATGGCAGGATACGACTTCAACGTCAGCTCACCCATGCAGGTAGGCGAAATCCTTTTCGACCGCCTGAAATTAGACGATAAAGCGCGTAAGACCAAAACCGGTCAATATTCCACCTCCGAAGATGTGCTTGAAAAAATACGCTCCAAGCATCCTATCATTGGCAAAATACTCGATTACAGGGGACTTAAAAAACTCCTGAGCACATACATTGATTCCCTGCCCCTGTTGATCAGCCCGGTAACGGGAAAAGTACACACATCGTACAACCAGACGGTAGCCGTGACAGGCCGGCTCAGCTCCACCAATCCCAACCTGCAAAACATTCCGATCCGTGATGCACAGGGAAAAGAAATCCGCAAGGCCTTTATTCCGGATGACGGCAACATTTTCCTCAGTGCGGATTATTCGCAGATCGAATTGCGCATCATGGCCCATCTGAGCGGTGATGCCAACATGATGGAAGCGTTTATACAGGGGCTCGACATCCATACCGCCACCGCTGCCAAAATATACAAGATCCCGTTGGACGAAGTTACCACCGAGATGCGTCGCAAAGCCAAAACGGCTAACTTCGGCATCATCTACGGCATTTCAGTCTTCGGCCTTTCCGACCGCCTGGGCATCCCCCGTGGGGAAGCAAAGGAACTGATTGATGGCTATTTCATCACCTATCCGGATGTAAAAAGATACATGGACGCCAGCATTCAACGTGCCAAGGAGATGGGCTATGTGGAAACCCTGCTTGGTCGCAAGCGCACCTTGCCCGATATCAACTCCCAGAACGGAGTCGTGCGGGGCTTTGCCGAGCGCAATGCCATCAACGCCCCCATCCAGGGCACAGCCGCCGACATCATCAAAATCGCCATGGTACGTATCCAAAAACGCCTGGAACAAGAGAACCTGCAGGCCAAAATGACCATGCAGGTACATGATGAGTTGAACTTTACCGTTCCAACCGATGAACTTGAAGTGGTCAAAAAACTGGTGGTAGATGAAATGGAAAATGCCATCCAACTCCGCGTACCCCTCATTGCCGATTGCGGTGAGGGTGCCAACTGGCTGGAAGCACATTAAACCTGAAGTAAAAACAATCCGGGTCTTTATTTTGACTCATGAGAACATCCCTAAATTCAAAAACACAACTTCAATATTAATATTGCCAGAAAGAGTTTCCCCTTAAAATGGGAACTCTTTTTTTGTGCCCGCCCGGTCAATTGAAATTAAACTGATTCGACCTCCCGTTTTCTACTATAATAGAAAGAATTGCACAAGCTTTCGTTGCTATCCAAATCAAGACAAATGAATATACGAGCATCTCATCGTGTGAAATTTCCACTCTGTTTAATTTGAATCAAATCTATTCGGAAAAAATTTTCGATTAACTTATTCTTTGAAAGAAATAAATCGGGTAAATATTTGTATTCGAGTATTAATTTGTTCTGTGTTCGCTCTTTTTTTGCTTTAAGATAAAATAGTGATAATAAAGTGATGAAACTGTGATAAAAAAGACATTAATAAAGACTATTTTATCTCAGTATCAATAACATCTTGATACTTTTATGCTGCTTTTCAATCTTAAAGCAAAACAAGACTATATAGATACTAAAATACGGATTCAAAATAAGGTGACAGGGTTTAACTGAAAATGAATATCTGTCATTCCTAAATCAGTTAAGGAATGGAAAATAAAAAGTGCCATATTATTTTAAATAAAACCCAATCAACCCTAAACTCTATCACCCTCTCTTTGGGAAATGTCAGGGGGAGAGATCTGACATTAAAAAGAATAAAACAAGACATTCTATTATTCCATCTACTTATTGTACAAATTGTACTTTTTAATGATTTCCTGTAATGAGTACTGAAAATCAAGCAGAATGAAGATACAGAAAGATTATAACTCTAAATTTGTATGGCAGCCTTATTCATGGAATGAAAAGTGCAGATTGAAATTATGGTTTGTAAATGGTCGCATTTGATGAATCACATCAAAACTATTGTTTAAGTTTATTTTGTCAAAAAAGCCACCTATTTAATTTTCACATCACGAATTAATGATTTTTAATAGACAGCAGTGTATTCAATATATCTTATTGTTTATCAATAGATTTACGTCTTAATAATCACATTATACAAGATATTTATTTAGAATCTATTCTATATTAATACGATCAATGCTACTAAAGTAATAGCATTCATATTTTTGCAATATATTTGTAAAAATATTACAGTAATTATGCGGGTTAACACAAAAATACGCTACGGTTTAAGAACAATTATCGAAATTGCACATACATCAGATCCAAGCGGTGTATTACAAAAGGATATTGCAAAAAACCAGCATATTTCGCTTAAATACTTAGACAGTATTATTTCCGCTTTAAAAATTAAAGGATTGGTTGCCAATTCGAAAGGAAGGGGAAGTGGTTACAGGTTGACAAGGGATCCTGAAGACATCACCATGCTGGATATTTATACAGCTTTCGAACAGATTGTGGTGGTGGAATGTATTAACAACAAAGGTTTTTGCGAAAGAGCAACTCACGAATGCAAGGCAAAAAATTACTGGAATGAATTCAGCATAGATTTCAGGCACTTGTTGGAGAAAAAAACACTTGCACAAATTATGATAGACACTTACTACGAATGTAAAGATTTAGAGCCTGTTCTATAAACAAGTAGTCTTTAAATTTGTTTTATAATAAGAGAGGATTATCCTTTCCTATTTTTTTAAAATTGAATGCTACCAATGTTATAGCATTAGTAATTCCAGTTCATTTTTCACAACACCCAAACTCAAAACAGCAATAAAAAGTATAAAAAATACACATTAAAATATCAATGCTACTAAAGCTATAGCATATGTATCATACTCTTTTAATCCGGGTTTATTCACTTCCAACTATAACAAATAATTAATTCAACAATCATGAGAAAGACTCAATTTTTTAAATTGTCTGTGATGCTACTGATTAGCTTCATATACATTGAGGGGACGATTCAGGCACAAAGCCTTAAGATTAATCCCAAAACATCTACCATGACAATTTATGGTACTACAAATGTTCACAATTTTAAATCCCAGGTGGGACAAATTAAAGGTGAACTGGTAGTAGATGGTTCAAAGAAAGTACAATCACTCACAGTAGAAATCCCTGTTCATTCTATTAAAAGTGGTGAAAAACTTATGGACAACAAAACCTATGAAGCGTTTAATGGTACAAAATATCCAAACATCGTATTTCAACTGTTGGATGTATCATCATTGCAAGTAAGCGGTGACGATATCAATGTCATTGTGAACGGGAATCTGACTCTGGCAGGAGTAACCAGAAAAATCAGCTTTAAAACAACAGGTAAAACCGTGAAAGCAGGTTCATATGAATTTAAAGGGAGTATCGCACTCAAGATGACTGATTATAAAATGAAACCACCAACAGCCATGTTGGGAGTGATGAAAGTCGGAGATGCAATTACCCTGAAGTACGATATCAACTTAGATGGCCAGCTATAAATTAAAATTAAGGAAAACAACTTACAAATTTCAAAAGAATGACTAACAACAAAAAACAAAGTACAATGAAAAAATCAATTATGACAATTGCATCTGCTCTATTTGTTAGCAGCATTATGTTTGCACAGATTCGTCCGACCGACCAAACAGGGATTAACGTATTTGAGACTGCGAAGACTCCTACAGAGTTTAACGGATTAAAAGTTGATATCGGTGGTTCTTTTTCTCAACCTTATATTGGATTGAGTCAAAGCAATAGTAGCTCTGCGCTTCCTTATAATGCCGCAAGTCAAAACACTTTATTTCCATTAGCCAATAATTTTTCTTTAGCAATGGCCAATTTGTATTTAAATACTTATCTGGCAGACGGAGTTACACTTAATTTTACTCTTTACCTGGCTTCAAAGCATCACAACGAGACATGGGTAAAAGGTGGTTTTGTTCAGTTTGATAAAATTCCATTCATCAAACTGGACCTACTTGACAATATCATGAAATTTACGACACTGAAAGTAGGTGCCATGGAAGTAAACTATGGTGATGCACATTTCCGTCGTTCAGATGGTGGCAATGCCATCTACAACCCATTTATGGAAAACTACATTATGGACGAATTTGCAACAGAAGTTGGTGCGGAAGCTGATTTCCATTTAAAAGATTTTACAGTCGTAGCAGCCGTTACAGATGGTGAATTGAATGGCAATCTTCAACAAATTGACCCTGTTAAAAACCCAGCTTCAAATGGGTCTCACAATCCTGCTTTTGTAGGCAAATTAGCATATGACAAACAAATTGGTGAAAAACTCCGTGTTCGTGTATCCGGTTCAGCTTATTACACAGCAGGTTCTGTATCTAACACTTTGTTTGGTGGTGACCGTACAGGTTCCAACTATTCAGGTGTAATGTATGTTGCCGGACCAGGAACTGCAACAGCATTTAATGGCCGTTACAACCCGGGCTTAGGGGATAAACTTTTAACAGGAATGGGTAACTTGTTTATTAAATTCACACCTTTAGAAGGATTATCATTAGAATCTTTCAGTACGCTTGAGAGTGCAAAAGGACGTAATACAGTTGAAACAATAGAACGTACTGCTACACAACAAGCAACCGACCTGGTTATCCGTTTTGGAAAACATGAAAACTTCTTCGCAGGTGTACGCTACAACAATGTCAATGCTGACGTTGCGGCAGTTAATATCCCTGCTGTAGCAGCCGTAACCGCCGTTCCTTTCACTCTAAATACAACAACAGGGGTTATCACAGGAAAAGTTGGAGTGACAGCAGTTCCTGCATATACTATACCTGCATATAATGTTGGAATTAACCGTTTGGCATTTAGTGCAGGATGGTTTGTGACAAAAAACATCCTTGCTAAAGTTGAATATGTAAAACAGAATTACTCAGGTTTCCCGACAGCAACTATTTATGATGGTGCAGAGTTCCACGGATTGACCGCAGAAGCTGTAATTTCATTCTAACAAACAGCTGAAAAATCATACACCGGTAAGCTTTTGGCTTGCCGGTGTATAATTACAATTTTTACTAAATTACTATCTGGATAATGAAAAAGTTATTCGTAATGTTCCAATTCTTAGTGTTTGCGTATAGTTTGACTATTGCGCAATCCACTATGTCTGTTGATTTGCAAAAGAACAGTTCGATTACAATCAATGGGACAACGAATGTATTATCATTCAAACTCACTCAAAACGGGGAAAAGCTGACAAAGCGGAATTTCATAATTAACGCTACTCTAAATCAGAACAGGATTCTTTTAAGCCAAAATGAACATGCGATTGTTGTCAGGGATTTCAATTCAAGCAACAAAATGGCTTTGCGCGATTTCTTAAAACTGGTAAATGCCGACAACTATCCTGCTTTCCACGTCAAATTGAATTATTTCGATCTTGATCCTAAAACAAACAACAAGGAATTGTCCAGGGCTAATGTTTCTTTGGACTTAACTATCACCGGAAAAACAAAGCAGTATAATATTCTTGTCGAATCAAACCATGAAGGCGATTTGTACAGGCTTAACGGCATTAAAAAAATAAACATACGTGACTTTGGTTTAGTTCCTCCCGTTGAGATGATGGGCTTAATTAGGGTCAACGAATGGATTGAAATCAACTTCAATATCATCTGCAAAATTTCAGCATATAAAACTTCACCCGAATTGAATGCATCAAATATAGTGAAAGCTTCATCAGTATACTGACCGGGTCAATTTCATTGGGCATAAAGTTTCTTATTCACATAAGAAACTTTTTTTATGCCCGTCTCCTTAGTAATGACAAGTTCAATTAAGAAGTCACTAAACATTGTTTTTAAAGCGTCCTTACTGCAGTTAGATTCCATTCCCGGCAAATTTTCTCTATCCCATCTGTCTTCGTTGCCTCAGACACAGCATACAGGCTTTATTCCAAACAGCAAAATGTTCTATTATTACTCTAAGCACATGACAAAAAAGTAATAATTACAGAATATATTTATATTTAGTCACTTACAAAAAAAACTCACCACAAAAACAATTAGATTTTACTAGTAAGAACACAAAAGTTGAAAACACTCAAAAGCATTTAAAATTTAATAATAAAACCCGAAAATTTTATGTGTACTTAATATTGACTTTGATCGAATTTAAGTATAACTTTTGTGATAACTTTTCTTGTTATATTTTGATCTAATAGATTTATTTTGTGTCTGACAGGTAAGAAGCTGTTTTTTTTGTCATGTACTAAAATTATTGCTATTAAATAAAAACACTTTGGGGTCAGCCAGTAACCTGAATACAATTTAGCACAACAGGATTTTCATCTGAGTCACTATATGACTCCTTGCCCAGCTTTTCAAACTAAATTATTTCAAAATATTGAATGATCTCATCCGGTACAATATAATCTACAAGAAAATGTAAATGTAAATTTTCTTTCAACTGATATTGAAATTTTAGTTCAATTGAAGTATTGTATATTTTATTCCACAATCTTTTCAGGTCATGCCTGCTTTGGCTTTTTCGGATACCAAAAAAGCCCTTTTCCATAAGGAAAAGGGCTTCTGTATAATTTACAAGAAGCTGTTAAGCTAATTTATTTACATAAACTGCCAGTTTCGATTTTAAGTTGCTGGCTTTGTTTTTGTGAATGATATTACGTTTAGCGAGTTTGTCGAGCATAGCGCTTATCTTAGGCAACATTTCGGTAGCTTCAGTTTTGTCGGCTGTAATGCGTAATTTGCGGACAGCATTACGAGCTGTTTTTGCATAATAACGATTATGTAATTTCTTTTTGTCAGCCTGACGAATTCTTTTAATAGATGATTTATGATTTGCCATCGCAATGTAATTTTAAATTTTATATTTTTAGTAGCCCATAGGGGAGTCGAACCCCTCTTTCCAGGATGAAAACCTGGCGTCCTAACCGATAGACGAATGGGCCTTTCGGCTTTGTTTTGTTCAAGTCAATTGTGATAATGTTCGTCTCAATTGCGGGTGCAAATATACGGGACTTTTTTGATTTGGCAAGCGCTTTCGGATAATTATTTGATTTATTTTTATAAAACGTTGTTTATCAATGACTGTGATTTAAAAATGCTTTGTTCTTTCTTTTCAGAGATAGGATTTACCACTGTAATTTGTGTTATATTTGCAGTCTAAACTGATTTCCTATGCAAGTTAAGACCTCCGGAATCGTACTTCATTCAATAAAACATACAGATTCGACAACAATTGTCACAGTTTATACCCGTCAATTTGGAAAAGTATCCTACATGGTACACGGGGTAAACAAAAAAAAGGCAGTTTGTCCGGCAGCATTCCTGCAACCTCTGACGATCGTGGAGATGGAAGTATACCATACTCCCGGGAAGAACTTCCAACGCCTTAAAGAAATGAGAATGGAGCAGCCTTTTACAGGCATCCCTTATAATCCTGTTAAAAACTCATTGGCTTTATTTCTTTCAGAAGTACTTTTCAGGACATTGCGCCAGACAGAACCAGACGACAACTTATACCTTTTTCTGGAGAACTCAATACTTCAATTGGACTGCAGCGAAACAGGCCTATCAAATTTTCACCTGGTATTTCTTCTTAAATTGACACGTTATCTG
>Ga0302286_10002547_pt1 | contig 12625 bp, 10 predicted proteins | sample III_Fen_E2_3_FD_198765 | JGI IMG/M metagenome (GOLD analysis project Ga0302286, IMG submission 198765) | Peat permafrost microbial communities from Stordalen Mire near Abisko, Sweden - III_Fen_E2_3 | ecosystem: Environmental > Terrestrial > Soil > Wetlands > Permafrost | place: Sweden: Abisko...
TCCAACCCGTGATATCGTCGGCAGCAGCACAGGTAATAACCACCGTTCCCAATCGCGTTTTATGAATTCCCCTTTCCTGAACGATGCGTGCCAAAACAGGAAAAGCAGTTATACTCATAGCTATCCCTACAAACAACCCGAAGGAGGTAAACGACACTCCGGCAGGAGCAAACGACTGATAAATAAAGTACGCCAAGCCCATTCCCAACGAGAAAGGCACAATAATACTGGCATGACTTATCACCACAGCATCGTGTGCTTTATTTTTCAACACATTTATATCTATCTCCATCCCTACAATGAACATAAACAGTATCAACCCTATCTGACTTAAAAACTGGAGATTCCCCAGCGATGCGACCGGAAACAAAAAATTAGAAAATTCGGGCAAATACATTCCTACTAATGATGGCCCCAACACAATACCGGCTAGTATTTCACCTATAACGCTGGGCTGTCCTATCTTTTTACATATCCATCCGAACAGACGCGCCACCAATATAATGGTTACAATCTGTGCCAACAAAATGGCCAGCGGATGTCCAATATTCTGCAATAACGAATGTAGAAATTCCATCCAATGCGTTTTTCCAGTACTGGGTAAAATTATCTTAGAAGCTAACTCCTGTTTAGATCCCATAAAATCAATCCAATACATTAAAGCTGAGAAACTACCGATAATCAACACATAAAAAAACAGGTTTCTAAATTTTTTAAACATATTTCATGGTATTATTAAGGTAAAACAAAAGCCGGTCAAATGAAGGGTTGCTCCATTACCCAGGGATTTTTAAGAGACAAAGATATTACCTAGAAGTAACAAAACAAATAGCCAGAAACCAAATCGGGGCTATTATGCAGTAAGGCTGAAAAAAACTGTAACGAATCAGATTTTTACTTTTTCAAGGAAGACATTTCGATATACTTCGCTTAGATAAAACATCTGAGGTTTGTTTTGTTCACCGGAAATGGTGGAAGTAATTTGATCGAATGAGAAATGTTGAACAATATCAATAGAGATTATTTCCTGTTTATTGATACGGCAAAACGTATTGGGAGGAAGTACGGTTTGTAATTTCTCGAAAGAAATATTCTTTAAGCAAATCTTCGAACCGTCCTTTAGCAATACATCCTTATCCCTACTATCAATATCGGAAGCTTTTATGTAACACAGTTGATCAAAATAAATCAAAGACTTGCCCTTATCGGTATTCAAACGTACAAATATCCTGTTATGTTTTGTATCCTTCAGTTGCTTAATGGCCTTTTGAACCGCTTTTTGCAGCCTCTCGAGTTGAATGGGTTTGCGCACAAAATCCACAGCATCCAGATCGAAAGCATCTGCTGCATATTCTTTGTGAGCTGTGGTGAAGATAATCAGTTTGTCACGAAGTAAATTTGCTACCTCAATACCATTTATCTGAGGCATTTCGATATCCAGAATGCAAAGTTCAAAATCCAGTTTAGCTGACTCAACAAGAAACACATCAGGGCGGTTGAAAGCTTTTACCACTTCCAACTCCGGAATTTGTTCGCAGAGCATTTTCAGATACGTTAGCCCCGGCAATTCATCATCGAGCAGCAAGCATTTTAATTTTGTATTCAAAAAGGTTGATATTTAAATGTGCAACGTATACATTATCCTCGGTATAACTATCAAGTTTAAAATTATCATCATAAATTATTCTCAGGCGTTGTTCCAGTGTTTTTAGGCCAATACCTCCTTTTTCTTTCTTCATGGGCGGCTTCGACGAAATTTTATTGGCAACCGTCAACCCGAAGTGATTATCCTTGAACTCCAATGTAATAGAAATAAAAGCATCGGAACTCTGAATATCGGCATGCTTAAAGGCATTCTCTATCAAATCGATGGAGAGCAATGGCGCCAACAATTTTTGTTCATAGAGAGGTTCAGTATCGTTCACTTTTGTCTTTACCTTCAGGTCAAATAGCGGACTTACTTTAATTTTATTTATCTCAATCAGGTTAAGCGCAAACTCTATTTCCTCTTTGGGTGTAACAAATTTCTTACGACTTTCGTATAAAATATAATCCAACACATTAGCCAGTTTATCAATAGAATAGTAGGTCTGATATGCGTGCGACTGAATAGAGTTTAGAATATTCTTAAACAAATGTGGGTTTAGTTTTGCTTCCAGCGCTTCGAGTTGCAGAGGGTGCACTTTGCTCTTCAACTCCTGAAATCGCACCTGCGTCTCCCTTTGCTGCCTTTCGGATGCACGAAGTCGCAAATACAGATAAACCATGAGCACAATTGCGACAATCGCCAAAACTATGGCAATAATGAGTAGTACTGAAACAGTGTCTGTCGTTATGTTCATTCTAAATTTTTGTTTCAAAATTAATCATTTAAACACAATGTGCAAAATTCACTGTTTAAATAAAACAGCCATATCATTGAATTGTTTCAGCCGCTGTGGCATCCGTGGGTAATTCTCTAATCTGGAATGAATCGAAGTTTGATTTGAGTTTTACAAAAAAAATAACAGTGCAACTCAATTTTACTGAAAAATCATTCCTACAATGAAAGTGATCGGCAACAATATGGCATGACAACTTTAAATGCGTGAAATGACCAAGGACATTCTCCTCACTCCTGCCAAAGTACAAAAAGTAATGACTAACTTTATCAGATAAGTCGTTTTTAAAACAGAACCAGAACAGCCGATTATAGCAATGCAATCGGTTGTTCTCATTTTTACACAAAATGTATCTTTGAGATTTAAAACATGTATTATAATTACGTACATTTGTAACATAATAAATACAGCAAAAAACAACTAATTATGGAGAAATCACGAAACTACGGATTAGACATTTTACGGGTATTAGCCTGTTATCTGGTTATTCAGGTGCATACCGGAGAGTTTTACTACATTGGTGCAGGAGGCGTAGTATTACCCGGTGACGGACCATTTTGGGTAGGTATACTAAACTCAATCTGCCGAATTTCCGTTCCGTTGTTCGTTATGATCTCTGGCTATTTGTTATTGCCGGTAAAAGATGAGATGGGCACATTTTTCAAAAAACGATTTACACGTGTAGCTATTCCTTTTGCAGTCTGGTGTGCATTGTATGCGATCTATTGGGCACTAAAAGGTCAAACCGACTGGGCGCAGGCAGGGATAAACATGTTGCACATTCCGGTTAACTTTGGAGTTGAAGTGGGGCACCTCTGGTATGTGTATATGCTTATTGGTCTATATCTTTTTGCACCAATTATCTCGCCATGGATAGCTAGTGCGTCACGTCGAGACATGCACTTTTATCTTACAATATGGGTTATAACGCTTTGTCTACCGTACATTCACATCATATATCCGCAAGTTCTGGGCGAATGTTATTGGAACCACACTCCACTACTTTATTACTTTTCCGGCTTCCTTGGATATTTAGTTTTAGGAGCTTACATCAAAAAGTTCATGCCCGAGAAAAAAACAGGATATCTACCTATCGGATTATTACTGATTATAGCAGGATATGCCATAACAGCCGGAGGTTTTATTTCATTGCTAAGCTCGGTAACTGATGTTTCGAAACTGGAACTTACATGGCAATTTGAAACCATCAATGTAGCCATGATGAGTATTGGCACATTCCTTATTTTTAAAAATATAAGCTTCAGTAATCCGTCATCAATAGCAGCCAAAGGCTTTACCGACATTTCAAAAATAAGTTATGGCATTTATCTGGCACATATTATGGTGCTCAACTTTTTTTACTCCTTATTCGATTCTATAATCAGTCCAATACAGTTAAAGATACCTCTAATCGCAATTTGTACCTTTATCGTTTCATACCTTATCATTAAGCTACTATCGCTACTTCCCAAAAGTAAATATATAATTGGATAAGCATTAAATAACAAACAGCCGATTGCAGACAAGCAGTCGGCTGTTTGTTTTGCTTTTCAAATTAATATGGTCTAGATTAGATAAATAAATAATTTATCAGATCAATTTTACTAAAAATTATTTCTATATTTGTAGCCATAATCAGAAAGCCTGCATGTCAAGTTTGCAAAATGGTTCATTTTACATTATGGTAGATAGAAAAGAAAATAGCGCATACCTTGCCAGAATCATATTTATGATGCTGTTCTTCGTTGTTCTGTTTTCGGCCAACGGAAGATCGGAAAAACCGACTTACAACGATGCGCCATACGGACTTAGTGTTGATTTGCATTTGAGTTCTGCAAAAGCTGTTATTACCGATCCTTGCCAGTTACCTGTATTTCAAAAATGCCTACCCACCTCTTTTGATTTGAAAGGATTTGGACTTTACAATTACAAGCTAAAAATAGCTGCCGACAACAACGCTATTTCGCAGCAATTCAATTTCATCGAAAAAACAACAGCACTTATCAAACCTCAGTCTTCCTGTAGGTTTTACTACCATCTATTTCACATAGATACCAACGACTCCCCCATTTTAAGTTAGATTTCACTTCCCGTATGTATAATTTTCCTGCTTTAGAAATGAAGTGGGAGCATATCTAATTTAAAAAAATTACAAAAATGAAAACAAAAATATATTCAGTTACCGCTATCTTACTGATAGCGATTATGCTCTTGAGTTCTATAAATAAAGTAAAAGCCAGCACCAGTATATCTATTCGGTCGAACGATAAGAATATTTCGTCTGCTGCGCTTTCGCAATCGGCAACCATCATTTCGAACCGACTAAAGGACTATAGTTCTGAAAAATTTGAACTGACTGTTATGCCCGAAAAGAAAGTTATAAAGGTTACGTTTTCCGACAAATGGGATGTAGAAGTGGCTGCAAAGTTACTGACTCAAAAGGGAGAAACAGGGTTTTATACTCTCTATAATCGTGCTAAGCTATCTGAATTATCGATAGACACACAACATTTATTATCCTTGTTGAAAAACGATGTAAAAAGCACCACCGATCCGAGCATTGGAAGTTGCACAGCATCCGAAACAATTAAGGTAAATAACTATCTGCAATCGTTGGGAAAGAGCCAACAATGCAGATTTGTGTGGGGTCAACCATCTAAAGAAGGTGACATGAGTCTATACGCTCTTCAAATGGAGAAAGACAACAGTCCTTTGTTATCGGGAAAAGATATCGAAAGTATGAAATCGGGCAAGGATGGGAAAATCAATTTCGTTGAGCTAAGTTTCAAAAAACCTGTAATAGAATTGTGGGCTACCATTACCCGACAAAACATAAACCACTCCATTGCAATCGTTATGGACGATACTGTGTTGTGCGCCCCATTGGTAAGAGCGGCTATTGAAAACGGCAAAGCAGCCATTACCGGAAGCTTTAGCGAAGCAGAAACGAAACTGATTGCTGCGCTTGGAAACAACGGCGAACTGCCAACTACTTTTTATGTGGTAAAATAGAACAACCAACGTTCTAAAGTAATAAACAGCCGATTGCAAAAAAGCAGTCGGCTGTTTTTAGTATCATTCAGGTTTATAGCTAAACGTAACCGGACGGGGTTTAATTTCAGGATAATCTTTAACCCATTCGGCAAAGGCTTTGCGCAAGGTTTCCAGAAAAACAGCACTTTCCTGCGCACCGTTCACAGCCAATTTTCGATTAAACACGAAATAAGGCACACCATGAATTCCCAACGCATTGGCTTCCGCTATATCGGCCTGTACTTGCGCAAGGTATTGATTGGTTTCCAGAGCATCGTGCAGCCCGGTTGCATCTAATCCAACTTCAATGGCCAGTTGCACAAGTGTAGTCAAATTGTCTACATTCTGTCCTTCGGTAAAAAATGCCTCAAACAACCGTTCCTCCATCTCGTTTTGTTTATTCTGCACACGAGCAAACTTTAGCAACTGTTGCGCCTTAAATGTATTGGCCACTACCACCTTTTCGAAATGATAGTCGAGTCCAACTGCTTGTCCGGATTGCGTGATGTAACTTTGACTCTGCTTGACCTGTTCAAGCGACATACCTTTATGATCCGAGAGATATTGCTGAATACTGATACCCGGGTTGGTGACCAAAGCAGGATTCAACTGAAACCCCTTCCACTCCAGCTCTATGTGTTCTTTTTCTGCAAACTGAGCCAACGCGTTTTCAAACTTCCGCTTACCCAGATAGCAAAACGGACACATCACATCGCTCCATATTTCTATTTTCATTTTCATTCGTTCAAATATTTTTTATAACTATGAAACAAAAGGAACTGTGTAAAGTTTGGAGAATCTTCAAAATAAAGTATTTGTAGCAATTTCTACGATTGATTGTATCTAACGTAATAAATACTCCAGCGTTATTATTATTTTTACTTTTTTTGTATTAATAATGCTACAAGTATAAAATTCGACAATTAAAATATATTATATTTGTAATTAATACGTTATCTAAACAATTTAAGTCTTGTAGTCCAACAAACAACAGACACAATTTGATTATTATTAAGGAATCAACAACCTATACCTTAACCATAATTTATGAATAAAAAAACTTTTATAGCACTTTTAATTGCCTTTACAGGAGTGTGTGTATTCCTTTTTTACACTTTTTATAAGGAGGCTAAGAATACCGCCATCACGCATACAAACGAGGCGCAGATGGTTCATGCCAAAGTAGCTGCTCGTGGAATTGAGGGATATTTCACGAATTGGATTGGAGTATTAGATGCACTTTCAAAAACAGATGATATTAGCAACAATACCCCTGACGGTATGCACCTCATGAAACTATTGTATGAGGCTCATCGCAATGAAATCATATCTATCACCCGCTTAAACGAGAAGGGTATAATAACATATTCATCTTCAAATAGCAAAATAATCGGATCTGATATATCTACTCAAAAACACATTCAAGAACTGCTTAAATATCATCAAACTACGATAAGTGATGTATTTACAACTGTTGAGGGTGGTAAATCTATTGCTCTGCTTGTACCCATATTTCAAGGCACAAATTTTAAAGGCTCTATTGGTATTCTGATTAATTTTGAAACAGTGGCAAAGCGCTACCTCGCTGACATTAGAATAGGGAAAACGGGACACGCGTGGGTGGTCAGTCGTGACGGTATTGAACTTTACAGTCCGGAACCTGGATTCGTTGGAAAATCAGTAGTCGAAAACCTCAAGGGTTTTCCATCGTTTACACCAATGCTAAATGAAATGCTCAAGGGGCATCAGGGATATGCAACTTACCAGTTTGACCAGGCCAGTGGGCAAAAAATAAAATTGGCAACTAAACTTGCAGTGTATGTTCCGGTTCATTTAAAGAATACGTTTTGGTCTATAGTGGTGGTATCTAACCGCGACGAAGCACTTCAAAGTCTTGTTTCGTTCCGAAACAGGCTTGTACTTATTATTCTTGTATTTTTCATCTTCGGACTGATTTTTATTACATTTGGCACTAAGGCGTGGTTAATAGTAAAAGAAGAAGACAAGCGCAAAAAAGCCGAAGCCCAGCTGAAAGAAAGTGAAGAGCAGTATCATAAGATCTATGACAATGCACTGGAAGGTATGTTTCAGGTATCACTGGAAGGGAAGTGTTTTAAAGCAAACATGGCACTGGCTAAAATAATGGGGCATGATTCAATTGACGCCGTTTTTGCGTCAACAAGATTTAATGATGATCAACTTTGGGTGGACAATGCTGAAAAAACCCGATATGTCAATCTGTTTAACGAACAGGATGTTATTCTCGGATTCGAAAGTCAGTTTAGAAGAGTAAACGGAGAAATAATTTGGGTATCATTGAACACCAAATTATTGCGCGACGAGAATGGAAATAAACTTCATTACGAAGGATTTATTTTAGATATAACCGAACGAAAGGAAAATGAGCTAACTATTAAGAAAAAGATGGAAGAACTGCAATGGCATTATGATATTGCCATAAACCGGGAACTAAAAATGGTAGAACTAAAAAAAGAAATAAACAGTCTGCTGGAGGAATTGAATAGAGATAAAAAGTATAATTAGTGGAAACTGTAGATGCATTTACAGCCAATTGTTGAAAAACGATTGGCTGTTTTAGTTTTAGAATGATTGGGGAGTGTGAACTGATGTCATGGTTTATAATAGCGGTCATCTTTCCAATTTACAATGTTTGAATCGATGTAAGCACCAATGCGCCGACATTCTTCGTAATCGCGAATAACGTGATCATGAAATCGATACTGCCATACCTTCTGTCCTTTGGTTTGTCGCAATGTATTTATGCGCGTTGTAACCAACGCTTTAAAACCACCAACGAATGATGATATGGATTTTGGTTCGCGAAATGCCACGCCATAACCATCGCGGGCACCCCGTATTGATATACGGATATTGTCATCATCCGGTAGAGACGCACAGTCGTGCGTCTCTGCATCAAATTCATCAGACGCACAATCAGCCGCACGGCCGTGCGGCTCTACAACAACGGCGGCGTGATATTCAATCCGTAAAATGGCATGAATATGATTGGGCATAATCACGAACGCATCACAAAACAATTCCGTTCTGATTTCAAATGATTTATTCCATTCCTCCGCCACGATTTGTCCGTATGCCGATAAATACATTTCCTTATCGATTATAGTCCCGAACAAACATTCATGATGCACAGCATTGATGGTAATAAAATACAGACCTTCACTGCTATAATCCCACGACTGCCAACGTGCGGAAGGAACACGATATTTGTTTTGAAATTTTGATGACATAGTATCTTGGTTTAAACATATACACAAATATAAACTATTTCTCGAAATTTTGGTTCATACCATATTACACACACGTACAGCCTAACGTTCCTCGTTTGCAAAAAAGGTTGGAGCGGTGAATATCAATAAAATGATTATATTTGTCAACGAATACAAACATAAATGCATTATCATTAAACACTTAAAACAAGAAAATTGAAATGAGTAAAATAATCAAATTTGGGGAAGATGTTGAAGGATACAACATCCCTGTTTTAAACGAGCGGGAAGTGAGAGCCGCTGCCGGAATGCTGTTTTTACTAATGCTTATAGCATTGTTTCTTATTTTATCGAAAGGGAATTTTCTGCTGATAAAATACAGTATCAGCTTGTTTCTGACCGATTTCATTATCCGTGTATTTGTGAGTCCTCGATTTTCGCCCACATTAATTCTGGGTCGACTGATTGTTAGCAATCAAACTCCTGAATATGTTGGGGCAAAGCAGAAGAAGTTCTCGTGGATCATTGGCTTAGTGCTGGCCACTACCATGTTTGTATTGATGGTCGTTCTCAATACCTACAGCATAATAACCGGTATTATCTGCCTGATATGTCTGATATTTTTGTTCTTCGAATCGGTGTTTGGTATCTGTTTAGGTTGTAAAGTGTATTCGCTTATCTACAAAGAAAAAGCACAATACTGCCCGGGCGAAGTGTGTGACCTGAAATCGAGACAAGAGATTCAAAAAACATCCGGAGCTCAACTGTTTATTGTATTGGGATTTGTGGCCTATATTTTTCTAATGAGCTATTTTCTGAATTCCAACTTCAGTTCAAAACCTCACGATTTATTTGATACAGAAATGCTGGCGAAATAAAACTAAATGAACGGATATAATTGCGGATAAATTTCTTAAAAAGAAGTTTATCCGTTTTTTTTATTTATAAAACCAACACAACTAACTCGAAACAAATGCATTAAGTAAATTTTCAAACTGTTGATAAAATTTCGATCAAAATTCACTTAAATTAAAAATATATTCATACTTTTAGAGCGGTTAAATTGCTGGAAAGATGTATTGGTATCATGCTAAAAATTTGATAGTTGAGTATCTATGACAACAACTTTATCCTTAATTATTTATTCAACTTAAAAATTTTAGTATGATTGAGATCTTATTAAACTATTGGTGGGTAGTACTGATAGTGGTATGTTTAGTACTTTACAAGTACATTCTTCGTTTCTTATTTGGTATGATTATCGTACCCGAAGATCGCATCGGGTTGGTTACCAAAAAGTTTGTGTTATTTGGAGCGGATAAATCCCTACCCGATGGCCGCATTATTGCAACCAAAGGTGAGGCCGGTTTTCAGGCCAAGGCATTAGCTCCGGGGCTTTATTTCGGGATGTGGTTTTGGCAGTATGACGTAACCATGGAGTTGTTTATGATTATTCCGGAAGGAAAAATCGGGTTGGTAATGTCGAAAGACGGCGCTCCGATTCCTACGGGCAATATCCTTGGACAGAGCGTTGACTGCGATAATTTTCAGGATGCAGAAAAGTTTCTAAACAATGGTGGACAACGTGGTCGTCAAAGAGCTTATATCACCACGGGTTCCTACCGTATAAACACCATGCTTTTTCAGGTTTCTATCACCGACATGATTCGTATTCAGGAGAGTAAGGTTGGTATTATAACCACCCTTGACGGTCAACCGATAGAGGCGGGACAAATTGCCGGCAAGTTGGTTGAAGGACATAATAACTTTCAGGATTTTGATTTGTTTCTGCAAAATGGCGGTAATCGCGGGCTACAACCTCAGGTTATTTTGGCCGGTTCGTACAATCTAAATCCCTGGGCAGTTCAGGTAGAAGAAATACCGATGACTGAGATTTCCATTGGATTTGTTGGCGTAGTCATTTCGTTTATTGGCACTGAAGGGCGTGATTTGACAGGCTCCGATTTTAAACACGGAAATATTGTCAACAAAGGTGATAAAGGCGTTTGGATTGAGCCGCTCGGCCCCGGAAAGTATCCGATAAACACGTATATAATGAAAGTGGAATTGGTACCGACAACCAACCTGGTACTCAATTGGGCATCAGCCCGCAGTGAGGCTCATAACCTGGACAAAAATCTGTCAACGATCACCGTTCGTTCCAAAGATGGTTTCCCGTTCAACCTGGATGTTGCGCAAATTATTCACGTACCTACCACTGAAGCACCAAAGGTTATTGCCCGTTTCGGAAACATGGTGAATCTGGTTTCGCAAGTATTGGAACCGACTATTGGTAACTATTTCCGTAACTCGGCTCAGGACAGCGACGTAATTGCCTTCCTTAGCACCCGTAAAGAACGTCAGGAATCTGCTAAGGAACACATCAAAAAGGTACTTGATGAGTACAATGTAAATGCTGTTGATACCCTGATTGGCGACATTGTTCCACCTGATTCGTTGATGAAAACATTGACAGACCGTAAAATTGCCGAAGAACAAAAGGTCACCTACGAAACGGAGAAAAAAGCTCAGGAAACGCGTCAGGGAATGGAAAAGGAAACTGCTATTGCCGACATGCAAAAGGAAATTGTAAAAGCGCAACAAGGTGTGGAAATTGCCGAACGAATTGCGAATGCCACAGTAAAAAAATCGGAAGGAGATGCTGCCAGCGTAAAATTAGCTGTAAGTGCCGAAGCCACCGCTACCAAAATGCGTGCTGAGGCTGAATCTGAAGCCATCAAAGTAAAAGCTTCTGCACAAGCCGAACAAATTTCGCTTACAGGTGCTGCCGAAGCAGGGAGAATACTTGCCGTTGGTAAATCTACAGCCGAAGCTTATGAACTGGCCGTAAAAGCATTGGGCGGTGAGAACTTTACCCGTTATAAAATAACCGAAGAATTATCAAAAGGAAATGTAAAACTAATTCCTGATATTTTAATTGGAGGAAATGGTAATGGTGGAAACGCTATCGATGGTTTATTGGGACTAAAATTGATGGAAATGATTGACCCCAATAAAAAAGAACTTAAAGAAAAAAATGCGGACAACAAACCTCCATTAAGAGCTAAGAATTAATTGACGCAGCAAAATCAATTTACTTAAAAAATCGGCTGAGCATATTCAATGTTCAGCCGATTTTATATTTAGCAACGAATCAGCATTCAATGCCGTTCAGATAAGGAGTTTGATCATCGTTTTTCTCTACTTGCCCTGATACACCGTGTTGCGCCACGACACCGAATAGGCGGCAAAATAGCCGCGCGGACTGGTTTTACTATCGGCAGGTACTACTTGTTTGATGTTGGTGCGAATATTAGCGGGTTGCCCGCCAAACAATGGATTACGCCCCCAAAATTCTTCCTGCGCTTGTTGTATATATTCCATATAATCTTTGGTTACACTGCACAATTCGAGGGTTACACGGTCACCAGCCACTAATTTCTCATCCGGTTTTTCATCCGAAAAAAAGCTGAATGTTTCATTGATCATGTATTTCCCATTAAAAAATTCGTCGTTGGTAATCTGCCATTCCTGAATACTATCGGCCACGCACTTATCATTTTTATAATTCCGGATAAGGTAGTAGTTTACTTCCGCCGGAGGATCTTGCACCCAGGCTTTCACGGCCCACATATCGGTTTGAAAAATACGTGATTTTACCACGTCGATACTATCGAGTTGAATCAAAGAACTAATAGGACATGATGCAGTATAACGCTCTTTTACTCCATCAGCATTCACATCCACATTGTCGATAGTGAGGGTGTAAGTACGCCCCACCACTCCGGCATAATTAGCTGGTGTAAGGTAAATACCTTTCTTCACGGCATCCTCGGCAAGCGTGATGGTATTCTGACCATCACTGAGCGTCACCACAGCTCCAGAAACCATAACGGCCGCAGCATTAGAAAAATAGTTGGACGTTTTTTTCAATGAAACACTGTGCGCCATTGCGTCTGTTGT
>Ga0302286_10002548_pt1 | contig 12620 bp, 10 predicted proteins | sample III_Fen_E2_3_FD_198765 | JGI IMG/M metagenome (GOLD analysis project Ga0302286, IMG submission 198765) | Peat permafrost microbial communities from Stordalen Mire near Abisko, Sweden - III_Fen_E2_3 | ecosystem: Environmental > Terrestrial > Soil > Wetlands > Permafrost | place: Sweden: Abisko...
TTTTTATAAGAACCTCGTTGTCTTTCGGGACGGGTTTTTCCACTTCCTTTAGCTGAAGAACATCTGGCGAACCGTATTTGGTATAAACAACTGCTTTCATAAAGTTTTTGTCATTTGTAATATTCTAGCTAATAAAAACTCAGTTTTATTTTACGCAAATATACTTCTATTTCGCACATTTTCATATGAATCAGCTATTTATTATATAGGTTTATTTAGTATAAGCTGTCTATATCTCAGTGGCATTACAGCTTGAAATAAATATCCTGTTTAGAGCAGGAATAATCAGATAAGAAATAATTAGTAGTTTATTATCTTAACCTTATACAGACTATTCAACAATTATTCATCCTCCATCTCTATTGGGGCTTACTCGCCGCATGAACGAAGGCAACCACTGGAAATGGGTGGAAGAAGGGCATGGGTAGGGACGAAAGAACGGAACATGTGGAGTGAGAAAGGAGCTACTTATGCCGCGGGGTGCTGAGGTGGCTGCATGAATGCAGGCATAATGGATTGTAGGGGTTCGGAGTGAGGTACGAACGTAGTTCCTGAAGCGCAATGGAGCCGGAATGAATGCACCGACCGAAAGAATATGAAATAAAAAAAGGAATCCCATGTAATTTACATAAGATTCCTTTTGAAGTCAAATTAGTTATGCCACAAATAATATTTCTTCAGAGATTTTTATTTCAAAATGGGTGTATAAAAGTAAAATTCCCCAATAAAATAATTGATGAAATAATTAAAAAAATGAAATCCTTTATTTGAAGACCATTCCATTCGAACTTAGACTGAATAATTCTTATTCGTCCAATAGTTTCGTCTAGAATAGTGTATATTAAACCTATTCCAAATAAAAGCGCAGCGGCTGTCGAAATTAAATTTAATAAGAGTATCATCTGATTAAATAAGTTATTTTGGGAGGTCTTTGTTATCACTAAATTGCTTTAAAATTTCAACCATATCATCCGGTTGTTTAATTTTTAGGCTGTCTTTATACTTGTTGAATACCTTTTCTTTCATTTCCCTTTCTTGTTGGTGATTGAGAAATTCATCTATTGAACTTATTAGTCCTGGAACGCCATCAGTTTTAAATGTTGTACCATTTTTAGCTTCATATCCTCCACCAAATGCAGCTAAGATTAACCCTGCTAATATTGTGGTCTTTTTTATCTTTGATTTTAAATCAATTTTCCCGGGACTATTGATATTGATTGTGACTTGTAGATCATTTGATGAAACATCAAGTCCATAAGTCTCGGCAAATCTATCTATAAGATTTAATATCTCAGAACCTAAATTAAAAAAATCTGAAGCTGAAATATCATTAGCCCCAACATTAATAATAAAATGTGCTTCTTCATCCAAGACGAATAAGTCTTTTGTTGATCTCTCAATTACCTCAGCATATGCACCTACATCATTCAATGCTTGATGAGCAGTAAACATTCTATATATGTATGGGTCTAAATCCTTCCGATTTAGATCTTTGATCCACTTAACTCTTTTCTTTAATAACAAATGATCTGCTACATTTGTTTCTTTGGGGTCAAATGATGCAATTTGACTCTCAGTAACAATACCGAAGCTAATTGTTTCAGAATTAACTGATGGAATTAATACTGTATCTCCCTTTTTAAAGTCAAAATAAAATTTATTTATTTGAGACGCAATTAATCCAATTCTTCTCGTATCAATATCTTCTTCTGAATCAACTTTTTTCCTCTCTAAATAATAAGACTTAATTTTTTGCTTTGTTTCATTCAATATCTTTATTCTGTCTTCTTGAAAAGCTTTTTTTTGTTCATATAAAAATGAAAGTGGCACTTCAATATGATCTAAAGCAACAAAACCTTTATCTCTAAAAGTTTCGTACAATTCCCCAGCTTGAGTTCGAATTAACCAATATCTTTTTTGATTAGAAATAGATCCGATTGAGTTTACAATTAAATCTAATTCTTCTGAGATAGTCATAAGCAATTGTTTATAGAGTTTGCGATATATACTTGTTTTTAGAGTTGTAAAATTAAACAATATATTTCATTTTTCAAAGAAACTTTAATATTTAAGGGGCTAACTCGTCGCAGGAACGAAGGCAACCACTGGAAATGGGTGGAAGAAGGGCATGGGTAGGGACGAAAGAACGGAACGTGTGGAGTGAGAAAGGAGCTACTTATGCCGCGGGGTGCTGAGGTGGCTGCATGAATGCAGGCATAATGGAGTGTAGGGGTTCGGAGTGAGGTACGAACGTAGTTCCTGAAGCGTAATGGAGCCGGAATGAATGCACCGACCGCAAGCACTTGAAATAATAAACGATTGCCTGAAGCGACTGCAACAACTACAGGGCGGTGGGGAAAATTGAGGTTCTTTATTATGGGGTTAACTCGCCGCAGAAAATAAATACAGACCACTGGAAATGCGTGGGGAAAATGCTTGGGTAGTGACTGACTGATTAATGGAGCTTGCGGAATGGAAAGGAAGGTGACTACCGAAGCTGAGGGGTGCTGAAGTGTATGATTAGAATGAAAGTGAAATGCAGTATCAGGGGTCAGCGTGAGGAACGAACGCAGCTCCTGGGACGGAATGAAGCGAAAATGGAAATCATATACTGCAAGCACATGGACAAACAAATAACTACATGTTTTTTATTTTCTGCACAACTGTTGGGTGGTGGGGAAATCTTGAGGCTCTCGGGCAGCGGAGCGGGGCAAAGCGTTGATCTTGTGCGGCTATTATACATAATTAGGTTATATTTATCCCTGTTGTTTCGCCGTCAGGCGGGGATCGAATATAACTACATGTTATGTATAATAGCTTCGAGTTATTTTTTTTTCTGGCGCAAGTGTAGCACGGTGGTGGTGGTTGGAGTGCAAACGTCTTTTTTTGCCATTTTGCAAAAAGTGTGACAGAAAAAAAACAACAGTAGGGTGGATGTGCGGAGGCAGGCAAAAAGACTATGCAAGCCCCGCTTCGACAGGCTCAGCGACCGACAAGCTCAGCAATCGGTGAAATCTGCTGACCTGGAGATAAGGGGCGGGGATTTTTGGCGGCTGGGGATTGCCTTGCGGATCTGTCCATTATTAACTTACAGGCGAAGCCTGACCGCTTTTTTTATTTTACTCTGCATGATTTATTATTACTGGATCCTGTTGATGTCCAAACGCTGCAATACCTGATTTACTTTGTCTAATCTCAGGTTTAGTTAATTTTATTGACTCACCATATACAATCTAATTGAAAATAGTATATGCAATACACCCCTTTTATCGGGGTATATTGTATACAAAAACATAATAATAATTTAACAACTAGAATAATGAAGGAAATAGATATTGTTTCGTCCGTAAACAAATTTCTATATGATTGCTGGCGGATACATTTTTTCAATGTCCCGAAATAGATAAAACTTAATTTGACAAGTAAATGGCGTAAAATACTTGACAAAACATGCCAATTCCTTTGAATATACCACTTTGATTTGTTCATTAAAAACACTTGTTCATTGACAATGAACAACTAAAAATATTGAACAGATAATTCATCTAACCGGCAAAACCTGATCTTTGGTTCTGATAGCTTTGTATTAGTACACTTTACAAAAGTGCGCCAGCGTGAGTAGCATAGCTGCTTTAAACCATAATTGTTTAAAATGATTATTGGTTAAGGAATGCGAATTGCTTTTTAAGTAATGTGCTGATTATAAATACAATATTACTTATTAGAGAAGGTGTAGCTAGGACTGTATAAAATAGATTCTCCAAATGTATAAGTCAAATACGTTAATTGTGAAAATAAAGATCTATATTTGCTGAAACAAATAAGAATAAATAATAACCACCACCATTAATTTAATCATTATGATTTTAAATGAAATAAGCAAAGACGATTTATTGAGTGATTCTTTTTCAAATTCAATTATTGCAATGTCAAGTGTATTTGCGCTTCGTGATGTAATATTAACTACTCCTGAGCAAAAAAAAATATACAATTCTAAACAAAAGGACTACATTAAGAAATTTTTTCTAGAATATGCTGACAAATACCAAATTGAAAATCGCGAACAGCTTTTAGAGAAACTTCTAAAATAAATTTGCAAAGTTGATTATTGAACTTACAAAAATGTTTTTAAATTAATAATGATATTCTTAAAATGTTATTACAAACTCAACCTATGGATAATGTTTTTATTGATACTTCTGTTTTTGAAAAGAATAATTTTTTAGAAGGTAAGGAAATCAAGCAGTTGTTTAAATTATCATCAAATGGGGATATTAAAATTATACTACCCAAGTTGATTGTTGAAGAGATTGAAAACAGAATTAAGAAGAATCTCAATAGTTCCTTTGGTTCTTTTAAAAAATTTACAAAAGAAGCTCGAATTTTAAGAAATGTTGATGAGCTTTCAGCTCGTTTCAATAAGCTCAATATTGAAAAAATTGCTGACGATTTAATAGAGAAGTTTCAGAGAGAGCTAAAGAAAGCTAAAGTAGAAAGAATTGATTATCCTTCTAAAGGAATAGACGGATTATTTGACAAATATTTCAAAGGAGTATGCCCATTTAACACTTCGAATAAAAAACATGAATTTCCTGATGCATTTGCATTACTTTCGATAGAAGAATGGTGTTTAAGCAATGAGACTAAATGTCATGTTTTATCTGTAGATAATGATTTAATCAAGTATAAAAACCCAAACTTAATAATTTACGAAAAATATGAAAGTTATCTTGACGTCAAACTTAAACAAATTGAATTAAGAGAAAATCAAAACAGACGAATAACTTTAGCAAATGAATTATTTCTAGGATGCAAAAGTGATTTTGAGATTGAAATTAAATCTTGGGTGGAGGAACAATTATCTGAAGAAAGCTTATATTTCTCAAAGCTTGATTACATGGAAATTCATAATATAGATATTAAGAGAATATCTGTTGATTTAGAGTCGTATAGATTTGTTAGTGTTGAACCAAGTCAATTGTCATTGGAAGCTGAGGCTAATATCTATTTTGAAGTTAGCGTGGAAATTGATGATGAGTCTTACGCATATCATGATAACGATGATAAAGAGTGGCATTTCCCTGTTAGAATTACCATCCCAATAAAAGGAAATGATGTTATTCTGGTTAGTATTATTGCTGATATTCCTGTTGCAGGTGATGAATTTATGGATATGAACATTGAGGAAATTAATGACGGAAATAACTTGGAAGTTCAGATTACATAATTTCTTTTCAACAAACAATTTCAAATATACCCATTATACTCGCATTTTATGAAATTTCGATATTGTATGTCCTATTAAGCAATTCTTTGATGTATTGATTTTATTGTGTGAACTAAGTTATATTATGAGTTAATTAAGAGCTCTACAAGTACTTAATTAATGATTCATATATTAGTAAAAAATCGTATCTTTGGCATTGTTTTTTGTGTAAAAATATACATACTTCGATATAAACCATGATAATCAACAACTTAGTTAAAGAGCTTCAGTCCATTGATCAAAAGCAATTTGATAAACCGGACTATAATAGGTGCGAAAATATTCATAGGCTATTTTTGTATCCCGCCATGATGGTTCCTGCAACTCAAAAGGTTATTATAGAAATTATCGCAAAATATCTTCCAGAAAACTCCAATATGATTGATCCTTTTATGGGTTCTTCTACTTCAATTTTATCATGTATGGAAGTTGGTCTTAATGCTTATGGTCAGGATATAAATCCATTAGCAGTATTGTTGAGTAAAGTAAAGACCGGAACTTTAGATTACACACTTTTTGATGAGAGATTTAAAGTTCTTTTATCCTCAATCAAATCTGATTATTCTGATGACATTGTAGTAAATTTTCCGGGAATAAATAAATGGTTTAAAAAGAATCATCAAATTGAATTGTCAAGATTACGTCGTAGTATTATGGCAGAAGATAATATTGATGTCCGGCGTTTTTTATGGATTGTTCTAGCAGAGACTATACGTATTTCGAGTAACGATAGAACTTCGACTTATAAACTACATCAAAGATCAATTGATGATATTGAAAATAGAAGTATTTCTGCAATTGAGGAATTTATAAAGCTATGTAAAAGAAGCATTGAGGATATAAAATTATTCTCACTTAAATTAAATAACTCTTCATTGTTATCAAATACTAAATATAATGGTGAAGTTGAAGTTAGATGGGGCAACTCTATGAAAAGTATTGATACTAATTTAAACTTTAATTTATTAGTTTCCTCACCTCCTTATGGAGATAACCATACTACAGTTACATATGGCCAACACTCTTTTTTAGAATTACAATGGATAGATCACAATGATATTGATGAGAATATTGGGTATGAGTATTTGAGGACTACGCAAGAAATAGATAGACAAAGTTTAGGTGGTAGAATCAATTCAAAAGAGATTATTGAAAAAAGAGATAAATTATATCTTAAATCAGAATCTTTAAAAGAGTTTATTGGTAGTTGTAGTCAAGAAGAAAAAGAGAAAACAGATAAAATAATTGCATTCATTGATGATTTTGATAAATCTATAGATATAATTATCCCAAAACTAAAGCATTCAGCATTTTTAATTTGGACAATTGGAAACAGAAATGTGGCAAGAAGGGAGGTCCCGAATGATTTAATTCTTATCGATCTTATGAGAGCTAGGAATATTGCTCTAATACATGAAGTAGAAAGAGTTATTCAGAATAAAAAAATGCCAAAACGTAATAAAACATCTAAAACAATGGATAAAGAAAAAATATTAATCTTCCAAAAGACATTTTAAGGATGGGAAATGATTTTAGATTTGACATAAGTCCACACGTCATAAAACAACTTGGAAAGGAGTTGGTCTCTGACGAGATTACAGCATTAATGGAGCTTGTAAAAAACTCTTATGATGCTGATGCTTCTTATGTAAGCTTGGAGATTAATACTACCGGAGTCTATGAAAGTGAACCATTATTCTACAAAAACGAAAAAGGATATATCGTTGTTGAAGATGACGGATTTGGGATGGATGAAGAAACAATAATCAAATCCTGGCTAACTATTTCATATTCAAACAAAAGAGGTGAAAATGGATTAAAGAAAAAAACACCTAGCGGTAGAACTCCTTTAGGTGAAAAAGGATTGGGTAGATTAAGCACTCAAAGACTAGCTAATTATTGTGAAATATTCACTTCAAAAGAAGATTCTAATAATAGAATTCAAATAGCATTCAATTGGAATGATTTTGAGAAAGTTGAGACCCTAAGTAAAGTTCCAATTACTTTGGTGCGACTTCCCAAAGTAAGAAAAGGAACTAAATTAATTTTATCTCAATTAAATAATGCAGATGTATGGAGAGGAGAAAATCTAGAAAGATTTAAAGGTCTGTTATCTCAAATGATTTCACCCTACAAACAGAATAGACCTTTTGAAGTTTATATTAAGGTTAATGGACAGACTATTGATTTAATTCAAGAAAACGATGACTTAAGAGAGATTGCAGTCTCAAAATTTGAATTTAATTTTAATGGAGATAAATTGATTGTTAGTGGGAAAATCAGACCAGAGAAATTAATAGGGAATAGAAGAGAGGACTACTTATCTTATATTTCACCAGACAGAGGGAAGAAATTTGGTGCATTTTTTAAAGAAAAAAAAAGCGATAAAACTATTTCGTTGTCTAAAGACAATTTCTTGTTTGAATTTACAAAAGAGCTTAAATTTGATTTTGATATTTCCAACTTGGAAATGATTGCTGGTGCAAAAGCGAATCCTGGAGCTTTTTTTGGAGAGATTAACGAATTCAGTTATGATAATTGGATAACTAATGATGAAAGACTAAATAACATCTTTGATAATATCTCTAACTATAAGAAATTTGCTCAGAGTCAAGCAGGGGTTAAATTGTACAGAGATGGATTTGCGATTAAACCTTTTGGTTTAAACGGGCAAGACTGGTTGAAGTTGGGTGAAGGGCAGACGACAGCTACTTCGTACTATTATATGAGACCATTAAATGTTATTGGATTTGTTTCAATCAGTGAAAATACTAATCATCAGCTAAAGGATAAAACAGATAGGGAGGGTTTGTTATCAAACCCATATTCTGAAAATTTTCTTTCAATGATGATGTTGATTCGTAATACCTGCAATATGTTTTTGGAAACAGTTAGAAGAACGTATAATGACTTCTTGAAAACTTACAAAACAACAAACAATCAAATTAAAACAGTATCTCAAGCATTTTCGGAATTAAAAATATCATCTTCGAATTCATTAAAAATCAAAAATGAATTTAACTCCATTCAACAAGATATAATAGCAACTCGTAAGAAGACTGATGAGTTTATAAAAATCTCAAATAATTCTCCTCTTTTTGTCTCTGAAGAAGATAAAAAGATCGCTAAAGCACTAGAAGAAATAAACAATCAATTAGCTAAAGCCGAAAATCTATTGTATGATTTGCGACCATTGCTAAATAGAGTGGAACGTCTATCTGAAGTTGTAGATATAATTGAACCTAAAATTCAAACATTAGAAGAACAATTAGATAACTTCTCTGAATTAGCATCACTTGGTTTGACTGCAGAAACAATAACGCACGAGTTTTCTAATATAGCAGAAAATTTAGCAGAAAAATCAATAATATATAGTGACAAACTTAAAAATAAAACCATTAATCAGTCTGATATTTATATCCTAATTGAGTACATTAATTCTACTGTAAACGGATTGAAAATTCAACTAAAACACATAGACCCGGCTTTAAAATATAACAGAGAAAAGAAAAGTAAAATAAGCTTAAATGACTTTTTTGAACATGATGAATTTGATTATTACTCTCAGGTTTTGATGAGAAACAAAATAGATTTATATATAGAGACAAGAGATGACTTTGATATATATATAAATAAAGGCAAAATAACTCAAGTATTTGACAATCTATTCAAAAATTCGGAATATTGGCTTAGGGAAAGACTTAAGATTGAAAATAAGTTTAAGCCTCAAATCAAAATTTTAATAGAAAAACCATGGGTCTATTTTTCGGATAATGGTTATGGAATACCAGACTCGATAAAAGACTCAATATTTGAACCTTTTGTGACAACGAAGCCTAAAGGTACAGGACGTGGGTTGGGACTATTTATTGTTCAGCAATTGTTGGACTCGTCGGGTTGTTCAATTGCACTCGAACCTGAATTAAATGAACTAAAGCGTCATTATATATTTTCAATTAATTTATCAAGCATTTTTATTGATTAAATATGAATAGTCTAATATCCCAAGCAATCTCCATAGCACCTGATATCCAACTAATTCCCGAAATCCTAGTGACTCCCGAAATCGAAGTAGTTGACAGGCATGTTCATTCAATTAAAGAACTTCTTCGTTTAACCAATGTTGAAAGACTTATTTACGTTGACGATAAGTTCGACGTTGTTCAAAGGGAGAATGAGTTTCTGGGTCTAGTCAAGAGCAAAAAAAATACTGGTGCTGAGTTTGACTTCATTCCAGATATCGATATGATTCCCGATCCTGTTTTTGAAGCTAAAATGAAAGAATTATGGGCTCATTCTACGGATCGAGAAAGAATATCTTTTCTAGATGGACTTGAAACTAAAGATGAAAATACTGTTCCAATAGGCATTTTGAATAAATATTTTTCAGAGGTTCTAACAACACTAAGTCCTCAAAAGTGGGTTGAAACCAAAGATAATCTTTTGGCTGATATACAAGGTGACAATAAAGTACTTTGCCTTTTTGATTCAGATCTTGGTGCTGGTGAAAGATCTGGTCAAGATTTGGCTAGAACAATTTTGACTGGTGAGCATAAACATAAAATATATTGTGGCATATTCTCTCATATATTTCAACCGGAAGATGAGAACCAAATTAGATTAACCTACGAAATAGACAAGGAGTTATTTTATCCAATATCAAAACATCGACTTCAAAGTGATCAAGGTCTTGCCGGTTTTTCGCAAGGAGTCAAGAATGTTTTGCTTGTTCGTCATGTAGAAAACCTTAAAAAGGAATCAATTAAAATTATTGATCAAGCTCAGAAAAAAGTGACTGAACAATTGGATAACATAGATCCAATGACATTTAATTCGGCTATTCAAAAAACATCTGATTTAGAAGGAGTTTGGGAAATTGAAACATTATTTAGACTAGCTCGAATTTTAAGTGACCAAGAAACGAAAAAAGCTATTATCGAAGAAGAGGTAAGAACTAAATTTAATGAATCAATAATTCAAATTCGAAATATAGATAAAGTCAAAATAAAAACTGAATTCGAATTTGAGAATACACATTTAAACCAAATAAAGGAAAGTGAGTATTTTTATGATGGAGAACTCATTAACCAGTTATATTATCCAATTAAAAATGGAGATATATTTAAAGTTGACAATAAAGAATATATTCTTTTAAGTCAAGTTTGTAATATTAGTCTCAGAAATAACGGCAAAAGAGATAATAATGTTAATAGCGCTTATATAGTTGAAATCGTTAAGTGTAACTCATTAGAAATAAAGGAAAAGAAAGATTTATATAAAATTAGGAAAAGTGACACAGATACTATTGAATGCGCTAGATTTAGCAAAAACATCATAACTGATTTAGATTTATTAGATCTTGTAGTATTTAATTCGGACGGCAGATCTTTTATTAATTTAAGCGCAAATCCGACTGATTTGCCAGATTCTATTCATTTACCATGGAAAATTAGATATAAGGAAATCAAAAAATCAATAAATAAGTACAAAGAGATAATAGTCGCTTTCAATAATAAATTAGGAAGAGCAAACGATAGAGATAAGAATATACTATATGCAGCTCTCAAGAGTCCTAAATGTATGAAAGATCTTAAAATTGACGGAGTCAATTGTTATAATAACGAGGATAATACATTTACTTTTCCTATTGTACGTATTGCTCATTATAAAGAACCGTACTCAACAGATTTATTAAAAGAGTTTATGAATTATCAAGCAAGAACGGGATTTGATAGGGAATTCGAGGAGTGATATGTAATTTAATTACAGTTATTTAATTATGTTTTGTGATTTTATGAAATCTACTAATCAGCAGTAGATGTGCGTTATTGATGATAATTGCGGAATCTAGAACATAAAATTGATTCAAAAAACTAATAACAGTACAGCCAGAGAAACTAATCATACACTGTTTCCATGTACAACTTTGTCTGCAAATATTATTGTTTACTTTAATATTTAATTTTGTATCAAAATTATTGTAGGTGACTATATCGTCTGTAATTATTATAGCTATAGTTTCAGAATTTGTATCTGATATTGACGTTTGATACTTTTTGTGTAAGAAGAATATATTTGTCCAGTTTATTCTGTAAAAAAAAAGGACGCTTTAAAAGTGATTTTTTGCGATAAGTACCGATTAGTGGTACTTATCGCAAAATTTTTATTACCTTCTCTTATCTTTTGCTCCACTGTCGAATGCAATAAGATTAAACATTTCTCGCATACGGGAGCGAACACGGTTGCCGTAGTAGCTTTCGAGCTCGGAGGCGGAAAGGTTGGTAGTTGCGTGAGTAATCATGTGATTGTTGATAAAGTGATCATACCGGGATAACAGGATTTCGCCCATAACATTACATTGATTGCCGTAATATTTAAGGGTGCTTTCTGCACCCAAGTCATCAAAGCAATGGGTGTGTGGTTGAGGTGGATTGGTTGTGTTGTTGTAAGCATAGCTGCTGTAGCGTTGTATGATATCATAACCGTCTTTTATAAAATTGAATGTGATTTCGCGGCAGGATTTGATACCAAACCGCTGTTGAGGTGGCACCAATACTCGCATCAGGGACATTAAACTGGTTTTGCCGCAACCGATAGGGCCGGTCAGTAAAATGCCTTTGTTCAAGTTGATCCCAAACTGTTGTGCTTGTTTTTCATCCTGCAGGAACCACGTGAGTAATTTATGAACTACCTCGTAATCTTCGGGGATAATGTGAAAATATTCCCCGAACATTTCTTCGCCTTTGGTCTGTATTATAGACAGATTGTTGTTCATGTATTTTTAGATTATGGAACCAAGAGACCCCCAACCCCTAAAGGGGAGTAAAGAGTGGGTGGCATCGTTATTAGTAGACAATGGAGACTTTGAAGACATAAGTCTAGTGCTGTTTATTATATGTACATGTTCAGTATTTAACCTGTATGCATTTTATAATGGTTCTGAGTAATTTTTTGAATTGGTTGTGTTGAGTTGTCCCGGAGTTGGTTGTTTTTGTACCGTGACTTTAGGCTGCTGTGAAAACTGTGGAATGTTTAGGATCCAGTTGCCGGCAGCTGCCTGCCAGTCTTTCATGGGCGCTTTGCCGCCCACTTTCCATCCGTTGCTTTGGAAGTGATTGAAGAATTTCTGCGCTTCCAATTCGTTGCTGTTTTGCTCCAGGAAGTATTTGCTTATTTCCGCCAGAGTGGGAGGGAAAGCATTCGTTGGATGAATTGTTGAAGTTCTTTTTTTCGGCAAGTTTTCCGGTTGTACTTTTTCCCCATTTATCTCAACTACTTTCGCTCCTTTTTTTGAAACTTTCAACACAATATCATTTTGTAGTCGGGTGTCTTCGTTTTCAAAATTTAGGTTTAA
>Ga0302286_10002550_pt1 | contig 12612 bp, 10 predicted proteins | sample III_Fen_E2_3_FD_198765 | JGI IMG/M metagenome (GOLD analysis project Ga0302286, IMG submission 198765) | Peat permafrost microbial communities from Stordalen Mire near Abisko, Sweden - III_Fen_E2_3 | ecosystem: Environmental > Terrestrial > Soil > Wetlands > Permafrost | place: Sweden: Abisko...
AATATATACTATAAAGACTAAATTAATATGAGGATCTTTAAATTCAAACTAACTTTTTTGTTCTTTTTCTTAATTTTTAATTCTACAATGATAGAAGCCCAATCTGATTTCAGACCCGGTTACATTATAACTTTGCAAGGTGATTCTATTAAGGGACTAATAAATTATGGGGGCGATGCTGCTAATGCAAAAAGTTGTACTTTCAAAAAAAAGATTCATCAGAAGAAAGTAATTTACACACCTGATCAAATTAGCGCATACCGATTTTATGATGGAAAATATTATATATCAAACAATTCAATAAACTACAAATTTAAAACTCCTGCTTTTTTAGAATATGTAATTAAAGGTGCAGTAAGTATATACTATTACAAAGACGGCGAAAGAGAACGCTATTTCACAACAAAAGACACATTGGTTTTAGAACTGGATCATTATGTTAATGCAGGCTCAATACCAAAAGAGGAAGATAAAATTGACAAGGTGTCTCAAAAATATAGAGGACAATTGATGTATTTGATGAAGGATCAACCATCTTTATTTGAGAAGTTAAATGGAATTAGTTGTAACTCGAAAGATTTAATATCACTAACAAAGCAATATCAGAAGCTGGTTTGTCCATCTCAAGAGTGTTTACTATATGAGAAAAAGACACTGAAAGATGTCAAACTGAAATTTGGAGTGTTTTGTTCTGCAGGAATTTCTAATTTAAGTTCACCGCCTTATAACATGTATATAAGTGATTATGATGTAACTAAATCTCTTGATTTCAAATCAAGTTCAACCTATGAATTTGGAGTATCGTTAAATTTATATTTGAATTTCATGGGTGAAAACAAATTTTGTATTCAATTATCTCCTGCTTTAAATTACGTGGAAGATTACAAATCATATATTGAGCGTCCTCTTTATCCAATGGTGTATGGATACAAAGCTAATATTAATTTCACGACACTTAAAATTCCTCTTGCATTTAAATATTCACTTTATAGCAGCAATTGGTCGGTTATTCCATTTGCAAAATTTGGGCTTGGATGTGCAGTATATTTAAATCAGAATGGAACGTATGGATATGGTTCATCCAGTGGTGAGCATCCGGTATTAAGTTATTCTGAATCTCTAACTACAAATTATGATTCAAAGCCTAAAAAGGTTTATTTTATAGCGGGTATTGGTACTGACATAAAGTGTGGAAAGAGCTTTCTGTCAGTAGGAGCAAATTTTGAATATGGTTCTGGCCAACTTGAAGGTTATCGTTCGGATGCTATGCTTCAAATAGGTTTTCAACTTTAACTATTTCAAAAAATCATACGAAACAGAAAACTATACAACGAAGACCTAATACTGTAAACCAAAAAGCCAATAACATTGAACATTATCGGTACGTGTAGAAAATGAAAAAAGCAGTATATCATTACGCAATGAATTATAATTCAATGAACAGAAAAATACAATAACAATCAAATTATTATGAAACAACCAATTTTTATTATCATGCTATTTCTGGCAGGACAAGTTTTTGCACAAAACGGACTTAAATCAGATCAGATCGCAAAAGAGATTCAGCTGCTGGAACTTGAAAACAACCATCTGATTTTGAATGAATACATTAAAGAACAATGTGACACGACGTCGAATATCCCGATTCAAAACCTAAGCCGCAAATTAGTAACTGATTTTCAAATCAAACACTCAAACCTTAAAGAATTGAAGGATAAATTTGACAAAAACATCAAAGGAATAGATTCTATAAAAAATAAAGATGCAGAGTATATGAAATACCGGGGTAATTATGTTGCTTCGACAGGTGCAGAAAGAACTAAACAAACAGTCATCTATTGGAATATTTATAATAGATTGAATCGCGACAACAAGAAATTCAAAGAACTAAATACAAATAACAAACCTATTATCAGTAAATTAAACTATTTAACATTAGTTCAAATGACTGCTGAATATCAAGAAAAAAAAGAAATTCTCCCAACGAATTTTATCCCTTATCCTGAATTACGTCGCTATCTTGATCTGACAAAGGTAAAAGAGAACCAGAAAAAGCTTGACATTCTAAACTCTCTCTACAAGAAAATATTAGAAAAAGAATTGAGAACAAAATATAACATAAGCGATAGCATAAAAACAGATAACATGCCAACTGGAAACTCAATTGGGTATTGAAATCTAAAAACATAATTTCAAAGACATCAAACACAGAAGACATAACACATTCAATAATTACTTAAAAAAGCAAATTGGATTTCGAATAAAACAATCAAAAGTGCAATATAATGCACTTTTCAGCAATAAGAGATGTAAAATGAACGAAGAAATACAAAATGTGCAATATATTGTATTTATAAACCATAAAGCGCATAGCTACTATAATGCCCGTGAGTTACAAATATTTTGGCTATTCAAAATGGGAGAACTTCTCAAAAGTAATAGAAAAAGCCAGGGAATCCTGTAAAAATGTGGGGCAATAAGATACTGATCATCTTCCTGACGTCACGAAGATGATAGAAGCAGGCAAAGGTGCTATACATGAGATAGATGACATCCTTTCAACCCACTAAACAGGATATTCTGCAAGAGTAGAAAGTGTAAAGCACCAAAATTTGACTTACGAAGTGATATTATGAAACGAAATCTTTTACTATTTACTGCACTTTTTCTTACTGCCATTCATTTGTTGGCTTTCGATTTTGAAAAGAATGGTATTTATTACAACCAATTCAGGCCTAAGGAGGTACAAGTAACTTCGGGAACAATTGAATATTCCGGTTCTGTAAATATACCTGCTTCAGTTGAAAATAACGGAGTAACTTATAGTGTGACCTGTATTTGGAGCTATACTTTTAGTAATTGTCAGACGTTGACGAATGTTACTATTCCAAATACCGTAACTTTTATAGGTGAAGGAGCTTTTAGTAATTGTCCGAAACTAACTTCAGTTTCATTGCCCAATACCATCACAAGGATTTATGACTCTACATTTTCCGGTTGTTCTACATTGAGTTCTATTTCTATTCCGAATTCTGTCACCATTATTGATGATGATGCTTTTTCTTATTCCGGATTAACCTCTGTCTCTATTCCAAATTCAGTAACGACTATTGGCTGGAATGTTTTTTATGATTGTTTGAGTCTGAAAACAGTAAATATTTCCGGATCCGTAACTTCAATAGGATACTATACTTTTTCTTTTTGTTCTTCTCTGACAGCAATAAATGTAGATGTTGCTAATCAAAATTTTTTAAGCAAAGATGGTGTGCTGTTTAACAAGACTATGACTAATTTAATTATATGTCCCAGTGGGTTTTCAACTACATACATGATGCCGAATTCAGTTCGGGAAATAAATAATTTGGCGTTTGCCGATTGCCGGAAATTACCCTCAATAGTTTTGTCGGATAACCTTGTAAGGATTGATGATGATGCTTTTGTGGGATGTAAGTCACTGACTTCAATTACTCTACCCGAGTCACTTCGTCTTATAGGATATGACGCTTTTGGAGAATGCACATCATTGACATCGATAACAATACCTGCTAATGTAGAGTATATTGGGAACTGTTCTTTTATTAGTTGTCCAAATTTAAAATCAATTCATGTTAAAGCTCCAATACCGTTAGTTTTAGATAAAGATTATCCTGACACCTTTCTTGGCCTTCCTACAAGCACATGTGTTCTGTATGTTCCTGCGGGTTCTAAAACAGCTTATCAGAATGCACCACAGTGGTGGTATTTCAAAAACATTTTAGAAGAAACCACGGGTACAGGTATTCAAACTATATCTGCAATTGAATTGGGCATTAGCGCAATTGGAAGTAAAGCATTAATATCTGATTTGATTCCGGGAGAATTGATACAAGTATTTACTGTTGACGGAAAAATAGTATTTGCAGAAAAAGCAACAACTCGGACCATTGAAATACAATTATCTAAAGATAAAGTATATATCATCAAGGTAGGGGCAAAATGTGCAAAGATAATTATTAAATGATTGATAGTTTGCGCAACTTACTATAGAGAATTACAAAACACCAACTAAAAATAAAATATTGCTACATACGCTCATTTGTTTGTAATTTGAATTTAAAAGCCATAAAGTCAATAACTTGGGTCGTTAGAGCCGATATTAGAATAAAAAACAACATAAAGTTATGCTATCATGAGAAAAACAGTTTTATTCATATTTATTTTCGTAACAATTCTGCTTAATGCACAAGTGACTTTTTCAAAAGAAGAAATCAAACATAAGACAGATTCAATCCTGGTTGAAGGAAATTTATTGTATCAATTTGAAAAAGTTGCCTGGGTTTCAAACGACCAGGCTTTATCATTGAAAGATATCAAAAAGAAATTCGGTGGTTATTTGATATATCAATCCGGAGACTCAATTAAAGCGATTATTCTTGAGAAAAGCAAAGACGTTTGCATGTATGAAATGACTTATTTTAAAGATTTTTCAATTCCAGTTAAGGAAGAACTGATCAGTAGGGAATTAACTGATTTAGAGAAAAAATTACAATCCATCAAGAAGAAATTAATTGAAGATATTTTTACTCCAAAATATCAGATAACCTGTCCTGAAGGCTATAGTTTAAATATTGAGTTGATTCCTTATGAATCTGGTTATAAACTATACATTATTGCCGGAACATCTAAATCAGATGTTATTCCATTTGGTAACGACTATATCTTCTTTGCAGATAAAAACGGAGAAATAACTTCCTGGAGAAAATTCCATTCAAGATTGATTTCTGCAATGACAAAGTATAACGGAGAAACTGTAACAGGTATTACTCATAGCCACCTTCGCACTGAACCTTTTATTTCAGCTACAGACATATGTACTTTTAAACTCTATGGAAGTATTTATGGATTAAAACAGTTTAAAGTTTATTCGCCGGAGTTATCTATGTACTTTACATACAACTCAGACAAAAATACAATTGAATCGGGAGAAGAATAAGAATACAGACAAAATTTCTGAAGTAGATAGCGCGTTCGAGCGAAGCGGTAACTAGTACTAAAAACACGAATTGTTTGTGACTTTAAATTAAGAATCAGTTAAAAACTGCAGGGGCTTTAAGTCCAGGTCTCCGTTTCGCAAAGAATTAAACTAAAATGTATATCTGCGAAGACGGTGAGAAATGATGATAACCTCGGTCCTTTTTATTCCAGGTTTGATTATTTATATACACTTGATAGTTCAAGTCTGAGTGAAGCAGAGACTGGATAGTTCAAGTCTGAGTGAAGCAGAGACTGGATAGTTCAAGTCTGAGCGAAGCGGAGACTTGGACTGATAACAAGAACAGTTTAAAACTGGATATTCTACAATCATAAAAAACATATTTCGGGGAATTATGAGTAGAAATTGTAACTCCAGGAAAAACAGGTTTTGTTTTTTGCTTGCAGTATAGTAGAGTTTCAAATTTTGTCGGGTAGAGAGATGATTGTTGAATCATATTAAGAAACAATCAGTTAAAAACTGCATAAATTTTGAGTCCAAGTCTCCGCTTCGCTCAGACTTGAACTATCCAGGTGATAAACTTACTGATTGGAATGAAGGGACTTATTCAAACAAAAATGGCCCAAACTTTTTGGTTCCAAAAGCAAGCCCCGGTAATGGTTGTAGATTAAATTTAGGGAACCCAAAAGCTGTCATGTCATTCATTTTAATGATTATAGTATTGGCTATTTTGATTATTGGTTCAATTCTGATTTCTTAGAAACAACATATTTTGAGGTACAATTAAAAAAGAACAGAAAGAGGAACATACTCATTACACGACAAGAATTGCATATCTACACAACCCTTTTTATTCCGGGTTTAATCAGTTGCACACTGAATTAACCCGGATTAGAACGGGTATCTCTATTTGAATACAATAGAATGTGTTTATTTCTATGTTTTATGCCCGCATAAATATAAATCATATTAATAGAACTGAATTGGCTCATATTTTGGCTAAAATTTGTGATTTGAATAAAAAAAACTGAACGTTTTGAGATGCAGATTGTTTAAAAAAAACATTTTACTCCGAAAAGACAAAACAGGTTTGAAATGGAAAATGTATTTGCTCTCAATTAGCCTTCAAAAAGGTTAATTACTGTATCTCTTACGGTATTTTTACTGAAAGATAAATGACAGCCATAACCTAATGGGTTTTCCAAACAAGTGTTATGGCCTGTTTAAAACTTCAATTCAAATTAATTTTACAATTCAACGAAAGGAAAATAAATTATGTCAGCAGAAGATGAAGTTCGCAATGCGTCTAATCAATTTTATGCAGCATTGAATAAAATGACAAATGGAGATGCCCAATCCTTGTCCGGTATTTGGTCACACAATTCGGAAGTTACTACTATGCACCCTATTGGAGGACGGCAGGTAGGATGGAAAGACGTTTGGGAGACATGGGATCAAACCGCCCATGTAGCGTCAGAAGGTCAGGTCAAACTGCAGGATCAGTTCATCCGGGTAGTCGGGGATGTGGCCTATGAAATTGGCGTAGAGAATGCCGGTTTCAGAATTGCCGGACAAAAGGTTACTGATCAGCTTCGTGTAACAAACATCTATCAGAAAGAAGGCGGAACATGGAAGATCGTTCATCATCACAGCGATATTTCGCCTGCCATGGTGGAAATTCTTAATAAGTTACAAAAACATGAGGCAAATTGAAATGAAGACTGTTAATCGCTCAGTTGAGCGTAGGTTTTCGTTCATGGGATTGACAATGGTCTATTATTGATTGTAGAAAAAAACAAAGTTCATTGCCTAATATAAAGAAACAGAAAAGACACAATCTCTTGTGTCTTTTTGTTTATAATCAATCCGAACAAAACGATTATATTTTGCACATTAAGTACTTTGAACAAAAAGGCTTTGAGTTCCGGCTATAAAATAACAAATCAGGTAGTTTAAACTATGAAGTAATTCAGGGAATATATCCAAAAAGATAATTTACAACTTACAAGATAGCTTGTCTAAAAGGAATTCACCTCCCCCTACTTAAAATCGCTGGTGAAATTTACTTTCATAGTAAGAGAGAACTGGATCGTAAATACATAAAGATATTTAACCCGATAATTATCCCTGAATCCATATATTTTTCAACAATTTTAATAAGGATGATTGATTTTCAAAATAATTCTTTCTAATCATGCTGTTAATTTGTTATAATTTGTATCTTTACGTCCAAATGGCACTAATTTAATACACACTAAATCATGAAAATTACCTTTCAGAAATCCTTCATGTTATTGGCCTTGTTCAGTTTAATGAGTGTCTCGATCACCTGCAAGGGAGAAAGTCCGTTAGCAATACCACCGGTAAATACGTTTGCCAAAGGGGCCGACATAGGCTGGCTGCCACAAATGGAAGCAAGCGGATATAAATTCCTTAATGACCAGGGTGTTCAGGAAGATTGTTTTAAGATACTGAAAGACCACGGCATCAACTCCATACGATTACGCACATGGGTAAATCCTTCGGATAACCCTGCAAGTGGTCATTGCAGCAAAGATGAAACGGTAGCCATGGCTCTCAGAGCCAAGCAATGGGGCATGCGGGTGATGATTGATTTCCATTACAGCGACTCCTGGGCAGACCCGGCAAAACAGGTAAAACCTAAAGCCTGGGAAGGACATGATTTTCCACAATTACTGAAAGATGTTTACGATTATACGTTCGATGTGATGACTGCCCTGAAAAAAGCAGGGATTACGCCTGAATGGGTGCAGGTAGGCAATGAAACAAGGACAGGCATGATTTATCCTGAAGGACATACCGACAACTGGCCACAACTGGCACAGCTTATCAACAAAGGATATGATGCCATAAAAGCCGTCAGTCCGCAAACCAGGGTAATTCTTCATGTGGACCAGGGAAACAATAAACCGCTATTCCGTACATGGTTTGACAACGCGCAAAAGTATGGTGCAAAATATGACGTGATCGGGCTGTCGTACTATCCGTACTGGTTGGATGGCAATCCGGACTATACACTTTCGATTGATGACCTTGGCAGCAACCTGATTGACATTTCCGCCCGATATAACAAGGAAGTCATGGTAGTTGAAGTGGGTGGAGAGGATACCAAAGTGCAAAACACATACGATATGCTTATAGCCGTTCTGAAAAAAGTAAAAGAGGTACCCGGTAACAAGGGATTGGGTGTGTTTTACTGGGAACCTGAAGGTGCCAGAAGCTGGAGTCATTACGGGTTAAGCGCCTGGGGAGATGATGGGAAACCGAATAAGGCACTGGAGGCGTTCAGATAATTACGCGTTCAGCGTTCCGTGTTCTGTGTTCCGTGTTCCGTGTTCCGTGTTCCGTGTTCCATGTTCTATGCTAAATATTGAGATACTTAAAAATCATATTTATGAAATTAATCATTCTAAAAACAGTCTTTATATTAATATGCTTTGCCTGGATGCTTTTTCCAACAGGTTGTAAAGATAATAATCCTGTTAAAAAACAACAAGATACAATTCCAAAAGACACTGTAAAAACAGCAGTTTTTGCAGGCGGGGCTGATGTGAGTTGGGTGACCCAGATGGAGGCAGGCGGTAAGAAGTTTTACAATGCAACGGGTACTCAGATGGAATGCATGGCCTTGTTGAAGAGCCTGGGAATGAACTCGATCCGTTTGCGGGTATGGGTGAACCCTATCGATGGCTGGTGTAACAAACAAGACCTGTTAGTCAAGGCGATACGGGCCAACAACCTTGGAATGCGCATAATGATTGACTTCCATTACAGCGACAGTTGGGCTGATCCTTCGAAACAAACCAAACCTGCTGCCTGGGCAAGCTTAAGCCTTGCAGACTTAAAAACAGCCGTTGGAGCACATACCACCGATGTATTAAACGCACTCAAAACGAACGGCATAACCCCTGAGTGGGTCCAGGTAGGAAATGAGACCGGAAACGGCATGTTATGGGAAGATGGCAAAGCATCGACCAACATGGCCAATTATGCAGCACTCAATAATGCCGGGTACGATGCCGTAAAAGCAGTTTTCCCCAATGCCAAAGTGATTGTTCATATACAAAACGGAAATGACAACACCCTGTTCCGCTGGTTATTCGACGGATTAAAAAGTAACGGAGGAAAATGGGATGTTACCGGTATGTCGCTCTATCCTACTGCCAGCAACTGGTCGTCGATGAATGCATCCTGCCTGCTCAATATGAATGATATGGTTTCCCGTTACGGAAAAGAAGTGATGATTTGTGAAGTTGGTATGAGCTGGGATTCACCCAACGAAGCAAAGAGTTTTCTGACTGACCTGATCCTCAAGACCAAGTCAATTCCATCGAACAAAGGCCTCGGAGTCTTTTACTGGGAACCGGAAGCCTATCAATGGCAGGGATATTCTTTGGGAGCATTTGACAATTCAGGAAAGCCCACTGCCGCCCTGGATGCATTTAAATAACAGCATAAAATCCGAAAGCTAACAGATCGTATAGATCTGCCTATTATTCGTTAGATTACATCCTTTTTAATACTTAATTATACAGTATTTTATTTTTTAAAATTTGTATTAACTTTAATGCAATTAATTTGTTATACATTTGGAATTAAAGTGTATTGTCATTTTTTGCTATATAGCACGAACAAAACGCCGTCAATTCCTTAAAACCAAGTGAATCAAAATATGTTTTACCTGATTTTTTATACGATCCAGAAAGGACTGTATCATCCCAAAGGATGATACATATCTACTCCTTTTAGATGATCAAAGTAAGACTTTTAAATGTAAATTTGGCACTTTTTGAGGATTCTAATCAATGTTACTTTTTGTAATTTTACAGCATTAAATACCCGAAAATCAATAAAACAGGGATGGATCTCAAAAAAGAGCGAGGAAATAAAGAGTTTATACAGACATTTTTTTATAAAAAACTGAGATTTACATTTTTACACAGATACAATTTTAGCTTCCAGCGATTTGATATTCACCGGTTTGATAGCAAAAAACTTATTTTGTTATCAATTGGTCATTCAATATCCGGACTAATTTTATAAATGTGAAAATTATAAATATCATGGAATTTTATATTATTTCCATCGATATACCGTTATAGCACGATAAATTCCCGGTAGAACAAGGAAATTAGATTATCAAAACCCGATTATTAACATATTTACTTTTTTATGAAAAAGCTGAATGACGTTTTCTTTTCAATGCTTACCAGTGTAATTTTATTAGCTATTTTCGGCGCAGCCATAGCTTATGCTACATTTGCTGAAAATAGTTCAGGGACAGAACATGCAAAGCAGCTAGTATATAATGCTAAATGGTTTGAGGTACTATTTGTCCTGCTTATTGTCAATTTACTGGGAAGTGCAGTGCGGTATCAGCTTTTCAAGAAACGCAAATTCAGTGTATTGCTTTTTCATCTGGCTTTTATCTGTATCATAGTTGGGGCTGCCACTACCCGTTATTTCGGGTCAGAAGGCATTATGCATATCCGTCAGGGTCAAACAACGAACGAAATCTCCTCGGACAAAACATCTGTGGGAATTACAGCCGAATATAAAGGTGAAAAGGTTGAAAAGACAAAAGAAGCCGGCTTTTCAGAAACAGGCTCCAATAAATTTTCGGAATCACTGGAAGTTGGAGGAAAAACAATCACCGTTGAAAATGAACTTTTCATTCCGAATTCAGTAGAAACCATTGTTCCGGACGAACAGGGTGAACCTGCGCTTTCGTTGTTTGTAATGAACAGCCAGAATCAGGGAATGGATTTCATTTTATTAAACGGAGAATCCAATAAATTCGGGGATGTGAGCTTTGCATTCGGGGACACCATCCATAAGGCAGACATTTCATTTACATTAGCCGGGAATCAGCTTTTCTTTAAAACAGCCCTACCCCTTTCAAAAATGAGCATGATGCAAAAAAGCGAATCGGTGATGATGCCGGGAGCAATTATTCTGGCAGAACAGAAGACAATCTACAAGGCCGACAATATCCTTTTTGTACTAAAGACCTATATGCCAAAAGCAAAAAAAAATCTGACACAAGCTACTCCTGAAATGGAAAAATCAGGCATCATCAAAAAGGGAAAAGACGCCATCATCTTCAAGATAAGCGACGGCAACATTTCAAAACGGGTGAACGTGTTAAGTTCTGAAAATCAGATTTCGCAACCTGCAACCTGCCAGCTGAATGATGTAAAAGTGTCGGTATCGTACGGCATGCTACAACACAAGCTCCCATTCTCTATAACCTTACGTTCATTTCAGCTGGACCGTTATCCGGGTTCAAACAGCCCTTCATCATACGCCAGTGAAATAACTCTGACCGACACGGAATTGAAAAGTGAACGACCATTCAGGATTTATATGAATAATATCTTAAATTACCGGGGATATCGTTTTTTCCAGTCATCATACGATCCCGACGAAAAGGGTACTATCTTATCAGTAAGCCATGATTATTGGGGAACACTCATTTCATATATTGGTTATTTTTTAATGGCACTTGGCATGGTTCTTACTCTGTTTAACAAGGAAAGCCGGTTCAGGACTGTATTAAGACTTAGCAATGAATTGCAGCTAAAGCGAAAAGCAGGAAAAGCAATTTTATTAGCCGGATTTATCCTGTTATCGGGTTCAATGTTTGCTTCGGGAGGAGAAATCACTAAGAAATCCCATATTGAAGCGTTGAACAGCCTGCTCATACAGGATGAAGCCCAGGGACGCATAGAACCATTCAATACTTTTGCATCGGATGTATTGCGTAAAATATCCAAAAAAACGTCTTACAACAACATGTCGGCTGTAGAAGTACTGTTAGGCATGAGTTCAAATCCAACCAACTGGCAAAACGAGCCAATGATCAAAGTTGCCAATCCTCAGTTGGGGAAAGAACTGGGAGCCGTAAACGACTATGTATCCTTCAACCAGCTTTTCGATTTTGACAATGGAGGAGCTTACAGGCTGAAGGATAAGATCGATAAAGTATACCAGAAAGAACAATCCACCCATAACAAATACGATAAAGAGATAGTTAATGTTGACGAACGTGTCAACATCTGTTATCAGCTTTTCAATGGAAATATGCTGGCATTTTTTCCAATACCGGGTCACAATGACGGGAAATGGAGTACCGCTAAACCTATCGCTATTGAATCAGTTCAAACAAACCCTCACGCAGGAATGGGTGGAATGAATGGTATGACGGCACCTGCCGGAATGGGTGGAATGGGTGGAATGAGTGCACCTGCAGGTATGGGAGAAAATACTCCTCCGGCAGGCATGGGAGACGCTGAAGGCAAAACACCACCACCCGGAATGGGAAGTGTGGAAGGAAAAACGCCTCCTCCAGGAATGGGTGGCATGTCGCAGGAGCAATTGAATGCCATGATGGGTAAAAGCCCGGCAGTTGCTGCTCAGACATTGTCGAATGACTCACCTGAAATGTTACTCACAAATTATTTCAAAGCAGCCAATGAAGCTATGACGTCAGGAAACTGGGGTGCTGCAAACGAACAACTCATTCGAATCAAAAGCTACCAACTGATGAACGGAGGGACGAATTTACCTTCGAATACGAAGATTAACCTTGAAATCTTCTATAATAACCTGAACATATT
>Ga0302286_10002553_pt1 | contig 12611 bp, 13 predicted proteins | sample III_Fen_E2_3_FD_198765 | JGI IMG/M metagenome (GOLD analysis project Ga0302286, IMG submission 198765) | Peat permafrost microbial communities from Stordalen Mire near Abisko, Sweden - III_Fen_E2_3 | ecosystem: Environmental > Terrestrial > Soil > Wetlands > Permafrost | place: Sweden: Abisko...
ATCTAATAAATGCACCAAGTATTTTGGCGTATACAAATTTTTGCGCCCCGCAACCAAGTGGACTGACATCCCAATCACCCAATATCTTGAATAAGGTATGGAAATTTGATTCATCAGAAGATGTCTTTAAACTTGTCACAGAATATATGGATGCAATATATAAAGCAGATGTATTTGACGGCGAGAATGTTCTCAACTGGCTTGAATGGTGCCTTAATGAGGTCATGGATAACGTGATTCAACATGCAGAGTCGCAAGCTGGCTATGTAATGGGTCAGATACATCCGCATAGCAAGCATATTGCATTCTGTATTGCAGACGCAGGGAGAGGGATATTTGAGAGTCTTAGAACATCAACAGATTATTGGCCAAAGGATGCTGCTGATGCACTTACCCTTGCAATAAAAGAAGGCGTCACAAGGGATAAAAACATTGGGCAAGGGAACGGACTTTGGGGACTGCAGGAAGTTGTTCGAAACAGCGCTGGCAAGTTAACTTTAAGTAGTGCCGGTAAATCGCTATCGGTAGATAACGGTGCAAATATAAAAGATGTGCCATATTTAAATCCTAGACGAGGTGGTACGATAGTCGATTTTCAGATGGATTACTCGGTAAAGATTTCACTTATTGACATACTTGGTGGCTATCAGCCTGAATCACTTAAAGTTCTCAACTCAACGAATGATAGTGGTGAAATTGTGAAATATTCATTGATTAAGCAGAAATCTGGGTTTGGTACGCGAAAATCTGGTGAAAGGATAAGAAATGAGATCGTGAACCTTATGAATGTTTCGGGCAAAAAGGTAGATATTAATTTTGATGGTCTCGCTATTGTATCGTCATCTTTCGCTGATGAGTTAATAGGAAAGCTTTTTGTGGGTCTTGGACCTCTTGTTTTTTCTCAAAAGGTTACGTTAAATGGTATGAATGATACCATCGCGGCAATTATAAATAAGGCTATGATGCAAAGACTTGTACAGGAGAATACAAAAACATAATGAATATTTATCATACAGATGGAAGTGCTAGCCCTAACCCTGGCCCGGGTGGGTTTGCCGTTGTGCTTGGTGGCAAGCCTGTTGTGCTGGGCGGCGAGCCGAGTGGGGCAGAGACGACCAATATACGCATGGAAGGCTACGCCCTGATCGCAGCATTGAAACATGCAAAGGGTGAGCCGTGCCAGATATATACCGATAGTGAGTTCTGGATCAACGTCATCACCAAATGGTCGCTCGGCTGGGAAGCCAACGGCTGGAAGAAAAAGGGCGGAGTGATCAAAAACCTCGATATCGTGCAAGAAGTCTGCCCGCTGTACCGTGCCTCTAAGGCAGAACTCATCTGGGTGCGTGGCCACGTAGGCGACCCGGGCAACGAGCTAGCCGACGAGTGGGCCAACAAAGCCCGCGAAGGCTCCCGCATCTAAATCCAATAATGATATGATGTACATAATATGAGAGAAGCATTGGCGATTATCGGGGCGTTGGTCGCCATGTTTAGTACTGTGCCGTATCTTATCGACATTGTACGGGGCAAGACGAAGCCAAATATTGTCACGTGGCTGACATGGACTTTGCTCACCGGCATTAGTGGGTCGGCTGCACTCGCGGGTGGCGAGAAAAAAACGGCGTTATTTCTCCTCGGGACCACGCTGTGTACTGCCGCAGTCGTTGTGCTCGGCCTCAAGTACGGCATTGCCGAGTTTTCGCGTTTTGATATCGTTTGTCAGATCAGCGCGTTGCTCGGGCTTGTGCTGTGGCTGGTATTTAACTCGCCGGTTATCGGCATCGTTGTTCCGCTCCTCATAGATCTCATCGGCGCGCTGCCGACTGTACGCCATGCCTGGCTAAAACCTGGCGAGGAAACGTGGCAATCCTTTGCGATCGGTATCATTGCCCCGGCACTGACCATAGCTTCTTTGACGCGGTTCAACATCATAAGTTTGGCATTCCCGCTCTATTTACTCCTTTCCGATTTGATACTTTCTGCGATTATCATCGGGCGTCGTAAACAATTTGGCTTGCCACTCACTCGTACGGTGTAAAGACGCACCAAACGTTGAATACTATTGTATTATGACTATTCGTTGATGACCGGGAGATCGGTGGCGTCGATGCCGAGGGCTTGGGCGAGGCGGTCAAGTTGCTGGAATTTACCGTATTTTATCTGAACGTCATTTGCCGCATACAGGCGGTAATAATGGTCAAAATGCACGGTTTCGCCCTTAAAATTGCTCGCCGTCGTCGGCTCGTCGATGCGACGAATGTACCAGCCATCAGGTTCGGCCGCAAGAATTCGCTTCAACTTAGCATAATGATTAAACATAGTATGTCTATAGTACAATACTGAGTATGAAAGACCAGGTCATCGAGCAACTAAATCTCAGCGGTTTACCATACCGCGTGATCGATCATGCGGCAGTGTTTCATGTTGGTGAAGAACCAGCAGAACTCGTCGGAATCCCCATGACGAAAAATTTATTGCTCAAAGATCGATCAACTGGCCAAGTCTACATGATTGTCATGGAAGGCGAGAAACGGCTCGATATAAGTGCATTAGCTATGGAGCTTGGTAGCACTAAAAACCGTCTACAATTTGTGAAGTACGATGATGTTGAGGCGACTGTCGGCGTGCCACCAGGGCACGTCTCTATTTTTAACTTGCTCAATGAGGAGGCAAAAGACGTGCAGATTGCATTCGATAAGGCCCTCCTGCAACAGCCAGAGATTGGCTTTCACCCCAATGTAAATACGGCAACTGTCATGATGCGGCCGCAAGACGTCATTAACTTTTTGCAAATTCAAGCCCAAGAACCGCGTGTCGTTGATCTATAATTTTTGCCACGACCCCTAGCCTCAAGCGGTAGAAGTTGTATACTGTATACACATGGCAAACAGGGAATTCAATTGGCCGAAGGGTTTTTTGTGGGGCACAGCAACCGCTGCGCACCAAGTTGAGGGTAGTAACATCAACAACTGGAGCGTGTGGGAACTGCAAACGGCACAGCACCGCGCCAAAACAGCCAAACAACTTCATAGCAAATTGCCCATCTGGCCAGAGATTGCCGAGCTTGCAACCAACCCAGACTGCTATGTTTCTGGCGCTGCGGTGGACCACTACCGTCGCTACGAGGAAGATTTTGATATCATCGAAGATTTGGGCCTCAATGCCTTTCGTTTTAGCATAGAGTGGTCACGTATAGAGCCAGATGAAGGGGCATGGAATGTGGCGGCACTCGAGCATTACCGTGCCTATATAGCTAGTTTGCGTCGCCGAGGAATTGAACCAGTACTGACGCTCTACCACTGGACAGTGCCAATCTGGTTCAGCGAAAAGGGTGGGTTCGAAAAAGGTAAAAACATCGCCTATTTCGAGCGGTTTGCAGAGTATATACTACGTAAACTCGGCAGCGACATACGATATATCGTCACGGTTAATGAGCCGGACTCTGTTGCGGGGCAGGGCTATGTCATGCTTGAGCACCCCGGCGAAAAGTCGCTTATCAAAGCAGCTGCGGTCTATATCAATCTGTTTCGTGCACACAAAAAAGTGTACAAAATAGCTAAAAAATTGAATAAAAAATATATGGTCGGGTTCTCAAAGACGTTTGCGTATGCAAAGGCGTATGACGATAGCTGGTTGTCGCGAACGATGGTGTGGCTCGATAATAAACTTCGTGACGACCTGATTATACGGTTCATCGGTAAATCAACCGACTTCATCGGCGTGCAGTTTTATTTCACCGACCAGCATCACGGCTGGGAGTTGGTGCATGGTAACAAAGAGGTGACCGACATGGGTTGGGATCGACAGCCGCAAAATCTTGAGTTCGTGCTAAAACGGCTCGCCTGGTGCAAGATACCACTCATCATTACCGAAACAGGCATCGCTGATCGCGGTGATAGGTGGCGTAAGGAGTGGATTGAAAAGACAATTGTCTCAGTTCAGCATGCGCTCGAAGCGGGGGTGGATGTACGGGGCTATCTGTACTGGAGCCTGCTTGATAACTTTGAGTGGGCATTTGGTCGCTGGCCGGCCTTTGGACTTGTTGAAGTAGATTACGAGCACGGTCTCAAGCGAAAAGTGCGCCCAAGTGCGCGCTACTATGCTGCGGTCGTCAAAAAAGCTCTCGCGCACGCTGTAAAATAGTACGTGGCCCTACCAAGGAGCGCTTTTTATCTGTTACAATAACCCACATGAATGAAAATACACTTACAGAAGACATAGCAGCCAAAAACGAAGAAGTTGAGTATAAGGAAACAGACGTTTTCGCATGGGCAAACAACCTTGTGCAGTACAAAGACGAGCTAAAAGTAGAACTGTTTTTTATCAGCAAAAACTACGTTCTCTATCGCACGAGTCTGGCCGATGGCCTCAAAAAGCAGCTTGAGCCATTATTTATTGATGAGATGCTCGAGTACATCCTCGACGGCGCAGATAATGGGCTGATCGTACGTGGATTTGAAGATGCCGAGGCAGAGACAAATGTACTGCAGCGAACACAAGTTATAAAAGTAGAAAAACTACGCGAAACGCTTAGCTGGCTCAAGACACAAGAGCGCGAGATTGTTACCTTTAAAGAAGAAGAGCATGATATCAATCACATGAAGGGCTTGCTGGCCCGCGTCACTCACTCCGAGATGAAGCAGCCATTTTATGTGGCAAAGGCTTTGCCAAAATCTCAGGTCATGAAGGGCAAAGCAGGCTGGATGCTGCGCAGCGACAAGTTCATACCCTTTGATGCTGAAGCCGCCATGCGCCTGCCAAGTGACCCACAGCTGCTCATCCTCGATCAAGACCTCTATGTATTCAACCAAGGCAAGCTCAAAACACTTTTTGGCTATGATGCCAAAGAAGCAGCTATCGCCGAGGGTAAGATACGTGAGATCGAGGAAACATACGGCTTGTCATTTGCCGAAGGTATTGGCATCAATGCACTCGTAAAGGGCAAAAAAGCTCTCATCAAGAAGCTGCAAAAGCTTGAAGTTGGCAAAGTGACACAACAGCAAGCACTCGAATATGCTGAAGAGCTGGATCTTGAACTTATGCCCGACGAACAGGGAAAGATCATCATTATGGATGACAAAGACCTGACAACTTTCGTTAATATCATCAACGAAGACTACTGGGTGTCGCCGCTGACAGGTGAGCGCTATGAAATTATCAAAAAGCGCCCCCTCAAAATAAAAGAAGACGATACGGCAGAACAAGCCTAGACCGTGGTTCGTGCAGGTGGTGCCGAGAGAATAATACAACGGCTCCTTTGCGGAGCGGGGTATATAATAATGTGCACTGATTAGGGTGTGGAATTCATAGATGTAACGAAAGGTATCGGGGGATACAGTTAGATGAGACAAACACAGGCACTACGAGCAATGCTAGACGGAAAGTCCGTATTTTTGACGGGCGCGCCAGGGGCGGGTAAGACATATGTGCTCAACCAATTTATCCAACTCGCCAAAGGCCTGGGTCGCAGTGTTGCGGTCACCGCAAGCACGGGTATCGCGGCCACGCACATCGGCGGCACGACCATTCATAGCTGGTCTGGCCTGGGCATCAAAGATAGTTTGAGCCAATATGATGTAGATAAATTCAAAGGCAGTAGCAAGCTCGTAAAGCGTTACAACGCCACTGACGTGCTCGTAATTGATGAAGTTTCAATGCTCCATGGTGCTCGCCTCGATATGGTCAACATGCTCGCCAAAACTTTGCGAAAAAGCAATGCGCCATTTGGCGGCATGCAAGTGATACTTGTCGGCGACCTCTTCCAGCTTCCCCCAATCACGAGGGGAAGTGACTTGGCAGATTTTGCACATTTGAGCGCTGCCTGGGCTGAGCTTAATCCAAGTATTTGTTATCTCACCGAGCAGCATCGTGTCGGCAGTGGCGACGTACTGCTTGATTTGCTCGAAGCGATGCGCCGCGGTGACGTCAATGAGCTGCACGAGCAAGCTCTGCAAGATCGATTACAACGCGTAGCAGGGAATGATGTAGTTGTGACAAGATTGTACTCACATAATGCCGATGTCGATACTATTAATCAACGACATTTAGCTGCACTGACGACACCTACTCGGCGATACGAAATGCGTAATAGTGGCACAGCCGCCAAACGCGAGCAGTTGGCAAAAAGCGTGCTTGCACCAGAGGTACTGGAGCTCAAACGAGGCGCCGAAGTTATGTTTGTGGCAAATAATTTCACAAGCGGTTTTGTCAATGGCACTCGCGGCACCGTCATAGACTTTGATAGCGATAATCGACCGATCGTCGTTATTGCAAATGGCAAAGAAATAGCGGTCGAACCGCATAGCTGGAAACTAGAGGAAGACGGCAAGGTACGCGCTGAGGTTGCTCAACTACCACTCCGCCTGGCATGGGCTATTACGATACACAAAAGCCAAGGCATGAGCCTTGATGCGGCAGAGATTGATCTCGCTCGTACATTTACGCCAGGAATGGGCTATGTCGCTCTGAGCCGTGTCCGCAGCATGGATGGTGTCTATCTGCAGGGTATCAATCGCATGGCGCTTGCTATGCACCCGGCAATATTTGATTTTGATGTTGAACTCCGTGAACGGTCCGAGTCGCTTGGCAATATCACATCCGATTACGAAGGCACACCTGCCGACCAACCACAGCCAGAAACGGCAGAAGATCCATTATTGTTTGACGAACTACGACAGTGGCGCTACGATCGGGCTCAACGCGACGGCGTTGCGCCGTATATGGTCGCGCATGATACAACGCTACACGAACTCGCATCGCGGCATCCACAGACCAAGCAAGCGCTCCTCGGTATCAAAGGTATGGGCGCAGCAAAAGTTGAAAAATACAGTACAGATTTGCTCGCTATCCTAAAAAGCGAATAATTTTGTCGGCAATCCTGCATGTTCTTTGGGGTGAAAAGTGATATCATGAGCATATGCAAGATGAGACAAAACAAACAAAGCGGTCCAATATGCCATGGTGGCGTAAAAAAAGAGATGCCAAGAAGCTATCAGAACAAAACATAGTTCCAAAACCCGCTAGCGTACAGCCAAAGAAGCCAAACAACTATGCTTTCATTGATAGCCAAAATCTCAATCTTGGTGTGCAAAAAAGCGGCTGGAAGATGGATTGGCATAAGTTCAGAATTTGGCTTGCAGAAAATTATGGTGTTACCAAAGCCTATATGTTCATAGGCTATATGCTGGAGAATGAAACACTCTATCAGCAGATGTACGATCATGGATTTCTCGTTGTACTAAAGCCGACACTCGGAATAATGCAAGTTGATAAACCCGGCGACAAGCCACGTGAAGAAAAAGACAAGATACCGGTAAAGGGCAACATTGATGCCGATCTTGTTCTACATGCCATGAAAGAACTTCCAAACTACGACAAAGCCATTATTGTCAGTGGTGACGGCGATTTTTACGGTCTTGCCGAGCATCTGATTGAACAAGGAAAACTTCTCAAGATTATGGCTCCAAACTACCGCTACTCAACGTTGCTCAAACCCTTTGAGAAATATATTGAAAACCTCGAAAACCATAGTCGTGAACTGAGCTATCGAACATTTAGCAAGCGACCTAATCGAACCCAAAACAAATAAAAATTATTGTCGCATAAGATGCAGTAGTTTATATGTATAACTAATTGCATAGCTATTTGCTATAATCACTGTATATGGAAGAGCGTTTACAGAAGTTTGTGAAATTGGTTGACGCTGGTAGCTTTACGAAAGCTGCAGTCGAGCTGCATATCTCACAGCCAGCGCTCACCGTTGCTATGGCAAAGCTAGAACGAGAGCTTGGTACAGAGCTGCTCGTAAAAGGAAGTCGGCCATTGCACCTAACTGCGGCGGGTAACATAGCATACCAAGCAGGCGAAGCCCAAGCAGTTGCCCTTGATAACTTGCGTACAGACCTCAGCGATCTGGCTGAGCGCAGGACCGAGGCGCGTGTTGGTATGATAGACAGCGTCGCAGCTATCCTTTCTGCATATACGCAGCCACTTACTGATCTAAAGAACATTGCTGATGTCTCGATAATTGTTAATAATTCACGCTATCTGCGAGACTCGGTCGCAGAACGTAAACTCGATCTTGCGGTGGTCATTAACGGCGATAAGCAGCCATCTATTAGCGAGAAGCACATAGGTGATGAGCTGATGGTTCTCGTCTCTTCACCAGCTATGATTGCGGCTAAGCAAAAAGAACTTGAGCGAGGAAAACTGACAGATTTTATTTGCTACGATCAGCCCTCACAAACATACCAGCTTGTTGTTGACGGGCTTGCCGAACAGGGCATCAGGGTTGAGACGCGTCTACAATCCTCAAGTCCAGAGGTAATGAGCCGAATGGTTGTTTCTGGCAATGGTGTGGCGATGCTACCATATTTTATGGTCAGAGGCTTGATCGTGACGAAAACATTGATTGTCATGCAACGCGACGGTAAGCCACTGACACTTATGCGCAAGCTTAACCTGGCGATGCCTGTTGGCAAAAAGCAAGCCAAAGCTGTTGATGTTTTTATAGCCAATATTACAGAGGTGCTGCAGGGGTCACTAGCTGAAGCAGAAACTACAGTCTCTAATATCAAACAAAAACGCTATCATGAGTAGTACACTGATGCAAGAAAGACGGATTAACATATGAAAAAAGCGAGAATGGCGATAGAAAAAGCAGTACGGCGCGTTATGCGTAGTGTTGCGGTTGCGCTGAATTGGGTAAGCCGTGGGCATGTCCGCCCAAATGATGTTACGATTGCAGCCCTGGTGATGCATATTCCAATTGCCATTGTTATAGCCACAGATCATCTTATGTGGGGGGCAATTCTGGTTGTCATATTTGGCCTGTTCGATACGCTTGACGGGGAATTGGCCCGATTGCAAAACAGAGTGAGTGACCTCGGTGGGCTACTTGATACAGTCAGTGATCGCATAAAAGAGCTCGCACTCTACTGTGGTATCTTGTATCTTTTTGCGACAAACGGTCAGTCGGTATGGTTCTTGCTTGCAACCATGGTTGCCTGTGGTGCATCTCTTATCACACCATTCGTCAAGGCAAAGGGTGAAGCCATAATTGCTACTTATGGGCACGAGTTCTCTTATGACAAACTTAACCGTATGTTTAAGGGTGGGTTCTTGCCGTTTGAGGTCAGAATGGCGATCATTGTCGCGGGACTACTCATAGGGATGAAAGTGTTGCCATGGCTTATGGTGGCAATGGCAGTTTTGGTAACAATATCTATGCTACAACGGCTCGTATCGATAATCCGGAGCCTTCGTTGAGCGTTAAGATAGATTTACACACGCATTCGTACGGTTCTCCTGACGGGGGATTAACGGTCAAAGACTTTAGTTTGATGCTCGAAAATGGTCCGCTTGATTGGATTGCCATAACAGACCATGGGCAGATAGCGGCTGCACAGCAGATCAAAGCCGAGCTTGGAAAGCTTGGTGAGCGTATCATCATTGGCGAAGAGATCAAGACAACGGATGGCGAAATTATCGGTTTGTACCTGATGAAAGAGATAGCAGAAGGTTTAACTCCCATAGAAACTGTTGCGGCAATACGCGCTCAAAACGGCCTCGTCTACATCCCACACCCATTTGAGACACAGCGCAGTGGCATAAGCGCGAAAGCCTTAGTTGAGATTATAGATGACGTCAACATAATTGAAACGTGTAACGGGCGTGCGGTGTTTCAAAACAAGGGAAAAATAGCCCAAGATTGGGCCGAGCGCCACAACAAAGCAACCGCAGCAAGCAGTGATGTGCATGGCTGGCATGGTTGGGGCAGAACATATTCAATCTTGAGTTCTGATTTTTCAAAAGAAACTCTTGCCAATCTGTTAGGTGCTGCTACGTTCAAACAGAACAAAGTTGGGGTGAGAGGTCTGTTATACCCAAAGTTTCATCGTTTGCGACGTATGCTCAATGCGCGCAACAGATAGATGCTCTTATCATAATAATACATTAGCATAAGTCTGTATATTTGCAATTAACATAAATATTTGTTATACTACGGCTATGGAAGACAAGTTGGCAAAATTTGTGAAGGTTATTGATGCTGGATCCTACACCAAGGCCGCACGAGAACTACAGATCTCGCAACCCGCACTGACAATGGCTGTCGCAAAACTAGAGCGAGAATTAGCTGCCACGCTCATTGTAAAAGGTGAGCGACCACTCAAGATGACACATGCAGGAAGGGTAGCCTACGCTACCGGTGCCGCCCAGTTAACGGCGATGGATATGCTACGTACAAAAGTTTCACAAGCCACCAACAAAAAGCCAGATATTCGCATTGGGATGATAGACAGTATTGCAGCGGTTTTGTCACAAAATACTGATGCATTTGATCACCTAGAAAACGCCGCCGACATGTCATTAGTGGTCAACAACTCACGTTTTTTGCAAAATCTTGTAACAGATCACAAGCTTGATCTGGCACTTGTTGTCGAACGTCTTGGGGTGCAACCACTGCATGGCAAGAGGATTGGTTGTGAGCCGATGGTCCTTGTTTGTGCGCCGCAAAATCTGCAAATTATGCAAGCAGACATAGCAAAGCACAAAATAGATGGGTTTATCAGCTACGATCAAGATTCTATGACGTATCGCTGCATCGAAAGCGGCTTGGCAGAGGTTGGATTAACAGTTTCGCCCAAGCTAAAATCAACCTACCCTGAATTTATGATGCAAATGGTCATGCGAGGCAAGGGTTCCACGGTCCTCCCATACTTTTTGGTACGCGATCGACTGATTGATGGCGCACTTGTTGCTCCTAGGGTTAGTGGCGGTCCAATCATCGTCAATCGTCCATTTAGCGCTGTGAATTTACAGTCACGCACACTGTCGGAATATCTCGAAGTATTTATAACTGAGGTCAGTGATATCCTGCAGCAGCTTAATGATGACTGCAAAAAACAACTTAATTAGTAGTAATTATAGTAGATATAATAATTTATCATAGTATTTGTTGATAACTCTCTTTAGTACTATAACTAAAAGCTATAGGGAGTAATATGCAGATAGAGTACCAAGAGGCGTGCGTTGGTGCGCCCCAATTTGATGAGTTTCTTATACACGATCGCACCCGGCGCGACAGGATCAACGCTTTCATGCGCGTCATGTTTGCATGTGGTGTTGTTACTAAACTTGTCGCAGAAGCGATTGAAAACGGCGAGCTTGATTCGCAGTATTCATCTAAAATTGATCAGTCACCATATTCTATTGCCGAAGAAAAAACACTTAAGATGCTCCGTACGGGATTGGCACATGAAGGTCTTGATGTTTTGCTAGATGATGAGGAAGGAAAATCGGGTAACCAAAACGCAAAAACTGTGGCTGTAACCGACAATGTCGATGGTACGCAGAACTTCTTGATGGGGTTGAAGGGCTTCTTTACGAATGTTATTGGGGTGTACGAACAGGGTGAGCTAGATATATCGATCGTGAATGACCCATCGAACGAAGAAATGTTCGTGGCCATGAAGGGTGAGGGTTCATGGAAGTTTGTGCGAGATCGCAAGACTGGTGAATGGAAAACCCCAAAACGATTGCACGTATCTGACCGTAGCATTGGTGATGACAAGGGAGGAAGGCCATTTATTGCGACCGATACAAAGGTGTATAAAGAGGATCCCATCTTAGTGGACGTATTGTGCAAGCTTGGGTACCAAGTAGAACCAATACCAGGTAGTAGCAAAAAGATTACGCTGGTAGCGAGCCGCCCTAATTTTGTTGGCATTTTTCGGTCGCAACAAGGGCCAGGCAACCCTGATGAGCATGATATTGCTGCAGCTGAAATGATCGTCAGCGAAGCTGGCTGCATAACGACTTCAGTCCACGATGGTCCAGTGCTGACCAATGAACGTAAATTCTATGACGGGTTCGTTTATGCTAATCAGAATGCGCACCGCGACATTACAACAGCTGCATATCTGCAGGAAAAGCTCACTCGGCGCCCCGTTCAAGAAGGTCGACTGTTAACAGCGCTAGAGCAGGCTGATGTCGCCAAGAAAATCACTCTAGCTTTAATGGCGCTTTTTTATATGGATGATATGGACATAGAAGGCTAGCCGATCATTCACATCTTGCGCGCAAAGATGGTATAATATGCAAATAATGGATGTCAAAGATATTCGTGAGGCTGCGCTCCGCTCATTGAACGATGCCGTAGAGACGCATAACTATTTGCTGCGAAAACATATTGACCGTGACGAAGTTGGTGTTAACACCTTCGGCGATACGGTTATGAAGATAGATTATGAGTGCGAGGAAGCGGTGCTTGATGCATTTCGTACTATGGCCACGCAATATCACACAGGTTTCTCGGTAGTTTCGGAAGAGCACGGTAGTTTCGTGATCGGTGACAGCCCAGCATACACGCTCTTTGTTGATGGCTTTGATGGATCGTCTAAATACAAGCAAACAGGTGGCGCTTCTCGAGGTGGTACCATGATGGCGATCTATTTGGGCGTTAATCCACGTTTCGACGATTATCTCGTCGGTGGCATAGCAGACTTCCAACTCGGGCAAATCATCGTCGGTGCAAAAGGTGAGGGAGTGACACTATACACCAGCGGTTCAAAACAGCGCGTACAAGCCTCTGGGGCTAAAGCGTTGAG
>Ga0302286_10002555_pt1 | contig 12603 bp, 7 predicted proteins | sample III_Fen_E2_3_FD_198765 | JGI IMG/M metagenome (GOLD analysis project Ga0302286, IMG submission 198765) | Peat permafrost microbial communities from Stordalen Mire near Abisko, Sweden - III_Fen_E2_3 | ecosystem: Environmental > Terrestrial > Soil > Wetlands > Permafrost | place: Sweden: Abisko...
TTAGATAAGGTTTATTATTTTAATTTTTTAATTTTATCTTCCTTGTGATGCTCTCAAGAGAGAGAATTCACACTTTTTCCCATTTCCTTTATCTCGCTACTCTTTTTTATTTCTTTCTAATTTCGCACCTTCTGTGGATTTTAGATTCCTTCATTTTGATTGAATTCACTCACGGAAGGATAAGAGAGATATTCATATATTTTGAACACCAAACATGAATGTATTTCTTAGGTATTTTTAATAGTAGTTTAGCAGCAAATGTTTATCAAGTTATCAAAAAAGAAATGAAATAAAAGTAATATAAAATATCAATAATCTTCACGATTTCTATCTAAAGCTAAGACTAGCTAGTATTTTTATTATTATTTTTATAATTATAAGTTGTCTTCATTGATTTATCTGTTTTATCTTGAAATGTCTGCATTTCCCTTTGTGAATTTTATCATTTTATGGGATAATATCTTCTCTAGATGAAAAGATGCAAATAGCCACTTAAATATATCAAAAAGTATTGCGTTGATTGAAAATAGCAAGTTTGTTGAGGGAATTTAAGAGATATTTACAATTATTGAGAAAACTAATGGGTTTGTGCGAATTTGGCCTGTTCTAGTTTGTATTTTGAAATTGATAATAATTTGAAAAACAAGCAACGAAATAAAAAGAGGTTTAGATAGCTGTTGTTCTTCAAAAAACAGTAGAAATTCAAGAAATCAAAAAAAGAAAGAAAGTTGTTAGTTTGATTCACACAGTTGCTATTCTCTTGTTCTACCGTTAGACAAACAAATACAGCTAATTTTTTATTGAATTTGCAGTTTGATTTTCTCCAATGGATTAGTAATCTAGTAATAGTCGTCCTTTTAGTTTCTCCTCTTCTTCTTTCAGCTAGTAACCACAAGGTTTATCCTAGCAACGTGGTTTTGAAAGAGCGAGAGCAAACTCAGCAGCAACTGCTGGATCAGGATAAGATGATTCCCATCCATAAACTGGAAAGATTCTTGGAAGTTTAGGATCAGTGAACAGCACTAGATATCGAGACACAAATGATAGCTTTTCAACCTAAGAAAGAAGTGAAGAGTTCAGCTCCTAGAGACAAGAACAAGAGAAGAACTAGTCTTACTAATAATAACAACAACCATAATCTTCATTGTTAAATTAGCAATTCTTCTTCAAACCAACTTTTACTGAGACAGAACGAACGAATAAGCATATTAATAATGCCTTTTCCATAACTAACCCTACTTCGAATAATTATTGTAGTAATAGCTCGAGAAATCAAAGTGCTTATCAATCATCATAATCACTCAACAGCAGTAGAGACAACGAATAACCTCGTGGCTATGAATTCAAAAGTAAATATGATGAATACAAAGCAGCAAACTCAAAGAACGTCAATGAATCATTCCAAATGATTCAATCAAATCAGTAGTTTCCTTAATCGAACAGGTTTGCTTCTGGATCATCTCCTTAATCCTCCTCCATACCAATGAATAGCTTGAAGAATATCTTCCCAGCTGCCAAACCTCCTCTTAGTTATTTATCTGATAGTTCTAAATAATAGTCCTCCAATATTAATTCAAATTTCTAAGATCATTCTTCTTTGTAGCCCTCTTCCAGTCTGTTTTAGCCTTCTTCGCTTCCTTTTTCAGGGAAAGAAAATGATATTTCTTAGGTTTTGAAATAGCAATCCAGATCGATCCCCTTTTCGTCATCGAATGGATTCTTCAATTACAAAAATACACTTAACTACAGTGATTCTAATATTACTGCTACAGGTAGTTCTAATAGTGAATTTAATAGAAGCTTCTCGAGATAAATACCTGGGATTGATACTTAAACATACAGCCACTTAAGCAACAATAACATCAATCATCATCCTATGCTGAATGAAACGAGCAACCCTTTAAACAACAGTTTTTCTAGCATGAATGCAAGAAAGTAGCCTATTTTCAATCAGACAACTAGCTACTTAGGACAACATAACTTTAACCAACAACAAGCTCCCAATCAATTTGCGGAGACCCTTCAAGGCCAGAACAGCAACAACACTCGTAAATTGAATTTGGACAATTCTACTATTTCCAGCAATTATTAATAATAATTCCAGCAACAACAGCAGCAATAGCTCCTCTAGAGACCACCAAAGCCTCCAGGGAATCACATTATTCCTACTAACAGTGGGTAAAAGAATATAAATTCAAGTTAATTAAATAGTAATGCTCCCAGCAGCTCATCTAGCTCATCTGAGCAACAACAAACCCTCTTGAGTTGCCATAAACTGAGCAATGCTCTAAAGAAAAAGAACATCAACATCCCCGCTGATATCTTATCGTACGATTAAGATTAATTCCCCCAATAGGTATTTTTCTTGCTTTCTGAAGAAGACAAGAACATCAGCAGTTTCAGAGAAAGAGTCGAACGCGAAAAGACTAAAATCAACAAAGACATCGATCATGCGAAAAAGGAAATAGATAATCTATTAGAAGATCTCAAAATGGAGATGACATAAGGTGTCGATGAGCATTTCAAATAACTCATGGAATTCTACAGAGTCTTCAAGGGATAAGTCATTGAGTTCAAAAGTGTCAAATCAGATCTACCTCCGTTGTAGATGCCGTAGAGTGTTATCACAACTATGGGTGGAAATACAGCAGGAAATAGTAAACGTTCAGCCTCAGCCTCATCATCATCTTCTACTACTTCGAATGCGAAGCTCATCGAAGAATTAGAAGACATGCGATACAAATCACATATGTCAAGACTCTACTAATATATTGGGGAAATATAAAAATCCTCGCTAGCTAAAATCTAAGGATCATCGTAATAACTGCTGAAGACCTTATCAAGTTCCAGCTAATTTTACAATTCTGAAGGGAGCCAGCAATAATTGACTGAAATCAAGAATGCATTTGCATTGAGCTTGTCTGCGAGATTCGATCCCCTTTCCTCCTTTGTTCGAGCTGTCTCGACTGATACCCCAGAGATGCAAGGAGGATAGAACAACAGTGGTAGCTTTAAGAACACAGAGTATTCCTTGAATTCTCAGCTGATGTCAACACATTAAAGCGCTTAATTAAGCAACGTTTGGTAGTTCCAAACCCCAGAGATATCTCAGATTAACGAGCAACAGCAAATGATAGCAAATGCGTCGTAATAGCAGCCATAACACAGCAACAGAATAGGCAATCTAATGGAATATGCCCCACCAGTAGTTATGCCTGCAAATAACCCTATTTTAAATCCAATAATGTCTCCCAATATTTTCTCTGATTACTCTTAGAGCAGCCACAATCAACAACTCTTCTAACTTGATGATATTAGCAATCCCTTGTTGAAACAATAACTACTCAAACAGTAGTAATTGCTTAGACAATAACAACAACAAGAAGGATACTAGAAACAGCAAGTTTTTTAAGAAACCTAATTTCCAAAGGGACAATCAATCCCACCATAGCTAGCGCAGTAGTAATAGCAATTAGAACAGTTCTATCAGTAACAGGAATAAGTAGAATTGCTTGCGTTTCCTCCTGAACGACCAAGCTTTGCGCCCTCTGGGTTTAAAGATAATTGTTTATTCGTTGAGTAATAGTCATAATAGTACAGTTAGCCATATGTATTGAGACCTACACCTTCAGCATAGACCTAAGGACAATCTAACAACGCGCAGCCTGGATTACCTCGTTCATCTTCATTTATCTAGAAATATTCTTCCCCTTAGTTCTCCTAGCCCTTCGCTATTCAGTAAGAAGATGAAGAAGCTGAAAATAACTAATTCAGAAGCAGTCGCAATCAAGATGATCACTAATTGTGAAGATCATATTTTAGAATCAAAAAGTAAAAAAAAGAAGCAGTAGCTGAAGGTACACGCATTGCCCCTGCTTAATAGTGCTTCAATAATCTTTCTCTATCTCTCGAGCATATATTTGTTTGTTGTCTAAAAGAAGGATTTATATTTTTAAAAGATTCTCAAGATTCAACTCTTGTTTGTTTTTATGATCGAAAAATACAAATCAAGATTTCTAATCAAGAAATAATTGTCAGAAATAGAAATTATAGAAGAAAAATGCGTCAAATTTGGATATCTTTATTCAAACGAGCAGACAAATATTAATCAGGAGAGATAATTAATTAATTATTCAAAGTGTTTTTAACAAAAGCTTGTAGCATTTCTAATTCCTACTCTTTATCTCTTTGCGCTCATTTAAATGGCAAAAACACAGATGAGCCGATGTTAAACTGTCCCTTTGAGTAGAATGGCTGCGATTGTTGTGATTGATCCAAAGAAGGAAATTATCCTTGAGGCTGCTGTTATAATTATGAAGAGGCAAACGGGTTTGGAGCGTATGGATTTAAAGGTTATTGTGATTGCTAAAATGGCTGGGGCATGGGACTAAACCCAGGGAATTACCCAAAGCCACCTTGCTGGATGTTGAGTTTCTAGTTTTCATTGTTGATCTTCTGAAGAAGGTTGTTTTTCTCTATTTCACGAGCATGTGCGAAATCGCCCGCTTTCCTTTAGAGCTCGAACGCGAGACTCGTCAGTTATTGGTAGAATTTCAAGCCTTCCTCGCAGTCGTCAAAGAGACCTGCGAGTTGATTTAATCCATTTGAAATTTTCTCTTGCTGTTCCATACTGCCACCACTTTTTTGGTTTCGTCGCTGCTGGAGCTCAATTGAGATTGTACATGCTTCACTTACTTTAGCGCTAAACTTAGCTATCTTGAAAAAGAAAAGGAGAAAAATGATAGAACAAAATAGAAATTAGAAGGATAAATATTATTATATTGATGCTTTACGATTCCATTGAGTGCATTTGTTAGGGAAGATACAGGTGCTAGGATGATTTCCATGCATTTGTTTAAGGGGATTTTCTACTCAATATATTTAGTGACTTCTTATTGAAAGTTGCAATTGATAATCATGGTATTGATTTAGTTCACACAATCCTTAATCGACGCAATGAACTGAATGACTTCGTTATCGACTTATTCTAGTTTGGAGAGCTATTATTGGTTCTGCGCTTTAAATTCTTCATCTGCGGAATTAGCACCTAAGACCTTGAGTTGTTCCTCAGTCGATTTAGACAGGATTTAAACAATGAATTGATTCTGTGACCATTTGTTTTAGTTTTATAATTCGATATCGCAAGCAATCTTAAAGTTGTCCTCCAAATCTGCAAAAATACAAAAAGAATTTAGTTAAGACATTGGATATCATTGCAAGACCCCAAAATAGAATACTTTTAAGCTCTTCGAAGTAATCTTTATTCGTTTAATCCGATGGAGTTCGAGTCCACTTGAAATTATATTGTGCTTTCATGGATTGATCATCTTGTTGCTCTTTCTCGATGATCTGCCTTATGTTCTGCAGAATCACACTGCATTGTCCATTAGAGTCTTTTATATTTTAGACAGTTTACTGTAATTTCTGCGTGCCACCTGACTAATTGATTTTGTTGATTTTCTCAGCGACTTTCGGTGGGAAAGTTTGAGAGTTTTTTTAGAATTAGGAATTTCTACCTACCACCATATCGAGGAAGAAATCCACGAAATTCTCAAGATATGCAGTGTTTTTCATATCGGTGATTAGCTTCTAAGCTTACTCAACTTCGATATTCTTCTGCTAAGCAAATGCTTTAATTTCCTGGATTTTATTCACAATATCTTCGTTCATGAAATTAGCAAAGACTTGATGATTGATTTCTAATTTCACTGAAAGCTCCTTAGGCTCAAATGGTTGGATGGTCAATTCTATCATAAGCTATGTCCTGGGAAGCATCTTATCATCTGGAATGCTGTGCTTGTAGATCTTAATAAAAAGGAGATTATTGTTAAGAATATTTAAAAGTAGATAATAAAATTTAATACCTGCTCATTCCTCTAAAGGAGTTAGCTGTAGACAGTTTCAGCTTGTTTTTTGAGTGCATCAAGCTAAGATTTCTAATCTTTCTCGAGGTTTTTCATTGTAGCCTTTGAAAATGGCAACAAAATCAAAAATTAATTAAAATCCTTACAATGTCTAATAACTTGCTTCATTTTACTTCATTTCCGTACCCCTTTTGCAGAGAAGAGATGACATTTTTGGCATATCCAAGTGCCCATCCAATGTGCTCTCCTTTTATGTCATCTTCTTACGCATCTTGATGCCACTTTGCCATTTTTATCCCAGAAATCGCTAGAAACCTAATTGATCCGAAAAATAGAGTGCTCTTGATTTTCAAAAGGTGAGCAGATGGAAAGGAGTTATCCGCAGCTTAAATCAATGCATTTGCTTTGCTAAGTGCAATAGTGAAATTGTAACTTGCTTCTCCAGCTAGACTAGCGATGTTGTTCACTTTTATGTATATTTCGTCAGGCAGAAGATTCCAGAACAATGCCGCATAGCAGTTCCCCAGCATGGAATGATAGAGGATGTCTAAATTATTCTCCCCAAGATCTGAGTGAATGATCTTCAAATTCTAGGGGATATTCATAGTTAACTCTCTGATTTACTGAACGCACCATAAGCCAAATCTGAATTTCTACGTTGAAAGCTTCCTTTCATTGTTGTCGTTTTTATTCATCAGGCAGACTCCTTAAGCATTGTAGAGCACTGCTAGATTATAGAGGATGCAGGACTTCTCGAAGACCAAACTAGGTGAGGTAATTGTTTTTTGAGAATCAAAAGAGTTAGTCCATTAGAAAGGGATCTTCACGGAGCCTTGCTGATAGTACTCAAATCGAAACCTTTAAATCAGGGTAAAATATGAATAAAAGATTGAGGATTTCAATGGGGAAAACACCCACACACACACATATTTAAAGCATCCTTACTTTTCTTGAAGAAATACCAGATATTTATAGTATTGCAGGAGTTTATCAATGTTATTCTGTGACCCTTCAATATCAGTAGTCCTAGCATCGTTATATTAGTCGAACATTAGCTCTCCACGAAGCTTGCTGATCTCCTTGAAGATCTGACTGACAGGCAGCCATGCTAAATTTCCTCCTAATGTCTGGGTGATATGTTGTTGGAAGATGTCATCAATTGGAAGCGCGACAGTGCTCTTCAAAGGATATTCGCTGTAGCGCATACATAAGCCAAAACAATCATCTTTGTCGTCCATTTGTAACTACTAAGTATCTGTTTTAAAACAACTACTCTCTATTTCTCTCTTTTTTCTTCTATTCTTTTTTTAAATTAGATAATTCTCTGAAGTGATTTATTTTTTATGATTGTGTGTGTGCTCCACCTCTTCCTTTTTTAAAGTCTTCTTTATTCAAAGGGGACAATTTTAAGATTTAATTAAGGATTTTAACAGAAATTAAAAAGGAGAAATATGAGATAATTATTCTGAGATGATTTTTTGAAGTCTCCATTTTGGAAAAGTATCCACTTATTTAAATTCAAGTTCTGATTCAGCCCTTCATTATTTATTCAACGCGATGCCACATTCTCTTGGCTTTGTTATTTAACTTAGAGACATTTATTTCTTGTGTGATTCATTTAAAAATTTCTTTCATTTTTTTTTAAAAAATAGTGTGATTAAATATTAAGATTTATCATAATTTTTGAATTAAATTGAGGGAGCAAAGCTCTCATGAATCTCCAATAATATTGCCATTCTTGTTTCGCTTTGTCAAATCGAAAGATTTCTCTTTCTGCTATTACGAATTTGATGATGCTTATTGCAATCACTTACATGATTAATTAATTATTCCTTCCCTTTCAAAACTATATTTCTGCTATTTAATATCTCTCCCCATATAAAAACGCTCCATTTATCCTGAAAACTACACCAGCATTGCCTTCTAAGCAATCAATTAATATCCCCTTAAGTTATCTAGAATGCGCATTTTTTTCCTTTTGTTCTGCTTTGATTCTCAGCAACGTCTAAGAAAAGCAAATAATTTGAGTGAAATTGTTTTTAATTTAAAAAAAAGGGAAACAACAACAACAAAGATAGCAACACACAAGTGAAAGTGACTCATTTTGTCTGCTATAAATGGAAAGTGATTTAGAACGAGCAATAGCATAGATTGATGAGACACAACAGAAACTCATCAACTATTTAGTCCTTGAAACGCCTATTTCTATCACCAATGGGGAGTACATGAATTGCTACGAGTAAAACAATCAAATCAACTTGAATAGACTACGATATCGCTTTATTTTGTCATGATTGTTTCTTTCGCTGCTTAGTCTTCTTTGCAAGGTATCAAACAGTCGTGGAAACAAGGATGATGAGCAGCTTTTCAACTGGTTTTCAAGTAAAATGCAGGGTTATCTTGAGTAAGCAGTGATTATTTGATGAGAAAGAGCAATGTTTAAAGGAGACAAAAGTGACCAAATCAGGGAAAGAGAAAGCGAAGCAATTGCAAAAATAAAAATACAATTATCAGATAAATAAAGCAGAAGATAAGAGGGATAATTTATTAGAAGCCATTAGAAATTTTGAGCAAGCAACTTAAACTTGATTCACATTCTAACTTTTCTGATTTTGGTTGTTTATTTGTCTATTTCCTTCGCACACAGATACTATTTCCATTCGAAGTTGCAGGATTAAACTGGTGAGTAGTTTCTTCAAATGATGCGAAAACAGTGGAATAATCTTTTGATGTATCTCTTCTGGCTGCGATTTATATTCTCCAAATTTGATTAGTCTTATCAGTCCATCCATCCTAAGCAATCGCTCACGGGGAAGGCATTCGTTCTTCTTTAAGAGATCGTATTTGTGAGAAATCAAGAAAGGATTCAAGAAATCATATTTAACTTCCTCAACATGCATCGAAACGATGAATAAGTGCCGATTTAGTTGGTTATCAAAATCATACAAGTAAAGAATATATTTTAGAGAATAGGACAAAGGGAGTGATAATAGAATAGAATCTAGAGAGAGGTTAAATAAGCTAATCTTTTGTTATTTTTTGCATTGCGTTTAGTACTTTGTCGATCTCGGCTTTGGATCAGAGGTGAAGCTTGAAAAGAAGATAGAAACAACAGGTTTTAGCACTATTTTATATGTTCACGCGAAGAAGAAGCAAGATCTTTCATTCTACGACGATCACTTCAAGAGCTATTTGATTGCTAACACGCGCAAATATTGGATCGCTAAGACTTCAATGTGGTTAAAAATATTTTCAGTGCCGGAGTTTGTCAAAAATGCTAAACTAGCCCTGGAGAAAGAACATGAAAGAGCGAACATGTGTTTTCCTTGGAATTCATAGGAATACATGGACACGTGTGAGCGAGAAATCATAGCGTAGAATGCGCAGGAACTGCTGCAGAATAAGCAAAGTGGGCTAGCACACTTGATCATGCAAGATTAGTTTAAAGACATCGATGAATTGTTTAAACTCATGAACAAGCGGAGGACTGTAACGATTCCAATAATCGCAGCAGAGTTGAATGCATTTATTAAGAAAGTTGGAATGGAGATCAACGAGAGCGAGACGTTTAATAAAGATCCAAGAGGTATGTAACAATAATAGGGGGGATATATTATGTAGAAGAGCAATAAAAATAAACTTGATTTTAAGAACATTATTTAACATCTTTTGCTTGAAAATCTGTTAGAATACATGCGTGAAGTCATAGGATTCTACAAGAAGGTGAATGGCATCATTTAAAACTACCTGGGCAAGGAGCAAGATATTCAAGAAGCTAGGGATAAAGGGTTTTAGCATTTCTTGAATAAATTTGAGAAATCAATTGCGTATCTTGCGAGAAATTGCGATTACGAAATGAGGTTAGGTAAGAAAAATAGATGATTTGATGTTTTTTTAGAGAATTTGAACCTTCTGTTTCGTAAGGTATGAAGGGGAACAGTGAAGAGGAGATTGAAGAGAAGCTGCAGAGTGTGATAGATATATTTTTATGTTTCCACAACAGAGACAGCTTCATCCTACAACATTAGAAACTCTTAGCTGTTCGGTTGCTCACTGGGTAATCGCTATCAGATGAAACTGAAAAGCGACTCATCACGCTCATCAAAGTAATGTTCATGAGTTACTCTTTATAGTTCTCTTGTTTATATTAATTGTCTTTTTCTTTTTCTCAGCATGAAATGGGCAAATCCATGACAAATAAGCTCACTGAGATGTGTTCCGATTTGAGTGTAAACTAGGAGACAATGTTGGATTTGAAGCGTAAGATGCGTGATATTGATGCAGCTAAATGTGATTTTATTGAGTGGAAAATAACCATTCTCACAAGTGGTCATTGGTAGATCGAGCATGACTAGATCGACATTCCTGCGGAATTGGCTTGGATCAGCGATAACTATGTGAGACTCTACAAGGAAAAAAACAAAGGTAGAAAAATCAATTGGGCGTTCTCTCAAGGCAATGCGGAAGTCTAAACAAGATTGGACAAGAAGTACAATCTCGACATGAGCAATTATCAGCTTTTGATTGTGCTGCTCTTCAATAAGGAGGAAGCTTATACATTCAAGGCTCTTTCGGAGTAATTGAGAATTCCGATTGGAGAATTACACGTACAGTTATCTGCACTGTGTAGATCGAAACTTTTTCTCAGAAATATCAACCCTGTAATTGTTATTTCTGGGAGGTTTATTAGCTTGTTATGAACATTTTTTTAATATGATATTCTCATGCTTTGGTTGATCTCTATTCCAATAGGACGTAAATGAATTCACTGACCATGAGGTGATCTCATTAAACCTTAAGTTCACATCAAAGATGGTGAAGATCAAACTTCAGCCAACGCCTGAATTACGGAAAGTAATCATTTTTTCAATTATGTTATGTTATGTTTTTAACAGAACTAAATATGCTATTCTTCTGCTTTCAGTAAATCAAGAACCAAGAAAAGGGCGTGGAACCTGTCGACAAGGAACTTGAAGGAGAGCTCAAGAAACTCAGAGAATTTTAGCTAGATGCTTGTATCGTGCGGGTTATGAAAACAAGAAAAAGATTGCCGCTCAATGAGCTGAATCAAGAAATTCTGAAGATAATGGCACATATTTTTAAGCCTCAGCCAGCATAAATAAAAGCTCGCCTTGAGTCTCTCATCGAACGAGACTACATTTCCAGAGACGGAGAAGAACGCACAACATTCTTGTATAAGCCCTGATTCTACTACGAATAAGACTAATAAATAGCCCGGGGAATAAACAAACAACAAGAAGAAGAAAATGTGAGAAAGGATCTAAAATATAATTATTATTGTAATTAATGGTATTCTCTAGAGCTCTCAAAGCTTGTTTATATTTTTGCAAGAATTAATAGTAAAAAAAGATTTTTAAATCTTGTTAAAAAGTGAGAGAGATAATTAGTAAATAAAATGGCTATTTGTATTCATAGAGGTACAAAAATTGGTATGTAATTATATAGATTGAACTAAGATGAAAATTAATCCTTAATTAGAGAGATAAATAGAGAGTTTTTATAATTCTCTTGTTGAATTGCCATGTAGGTAAAAGAGTTTTCTCAGTTTTATAATGTATTATTGTTAATTCTGATTTTGTGCTGATATGATTCTTCTTCTCACTTCTGATGATGATGATGATGATGATGATGATCTTGTTTTGTTGTAATCTCTCAAACAGTGATTATCTCCACGAGTTGCTTGACTGGCTCAGAGTGCTTTCTGTATTTGTGAGGGAGATGGGTATTTATCAAACAAAAATAAAATTAAGCCAATTCTTCTAGGATATCTCTATTATCTTTAGTTAACATAAAAAATCTATTTTTTCGTTACCTTGAGAATATTTCCCAATAGGTGAAGAATCCCTTTTGCTCCCAGTCAGCTTCAGTAAACACCCTAAACGAATCAATTTTAAATCAATAATATTTATATACCAACAGCTCATCACATTCAAACAATCTAACAATCTCCCCAAAAGAACTGATATGCTTTTACTAAGCTGCAAGATTAACTGCTGAGTTATGATAATTCTTGAAGACTATCCTGGGATGCAAGAGTGTCTCAACTTCTAGTTTAGTCACAAATCCTTTCTTCTCCGTGTCTAAAAAGTTGAATGCCTTTATCAGTCTTCCACTTTCGGGGGATTTATAATTGCATATCTGCATCAGTGCCGCACCAGTCGAATTCACACTCAAAAGGTTCTCCTCGCTCTAATTAAAAGAATAAATCAAAATGAGCAAAATTGTTCAACAATACTCTTTTTGGTTTCTTAATAATATCCTTACGACATCAAGATAATCGAAGAATGCATCAAAGTCGGATGAGTTTAGTTCGGGATAGAGGAAAAAAATGCGATCATGGAACTTGACTCTATCTACATGGATGTCAGTTCTGAATATATTCTCAAAGCATTCTTGAGCTGTCATGTTAAACAAGCTAAACCGCTCTACAAGCTGTACGCCTGATTCGAGCACAGTCACAGCGAGCTTCGCGGATATCATAAACTGGGGCTATCTAAGACTCTAGCTCATCAAAGAAGAAATCGAAGCTGAAGATTAATTCACTGAATTGTCTTGTTAGAATGGTTTTCTAAGAGTAGATTTGAATTGTCTTGAAGAATCTTAGAAGAACACTGAAGATCCAGAGAGTGTCCTAGGTCTTTCGAAATATATTGATTATTAGATACTCTCTACAGGGTTGACTTAGCATTGACGCATCAGTTCAGGCGAAGTGAATAGA
>Ga0302286_10002557_pt1 | contig 12600 bp, 9 predicted proteins | sample III_Fen_E2_3_FD_198765 | JGI IMG/M metagenome (GOLD analysis project Ga0302286, IMG submission 198765) | Peat permafrost microbial communities from Stordalen Mire near Abisko, Sweden - III_Fen_E2_3 | ecosystem: Environmental > Terrestrial > Soil > Wetlands > Permafrost | place: Sweden: Abisko...
TTTCGGACTTAAAACTTCGTTGATTCCGAAAAATTTCTTCAGCTCAAGGTGAGTCCAGTGAAACAATGGATTCCGAAGAGTTTGAGGAACAGTTTCTGCCCACTTTTCGAATTTTTCCCAGTCAGATACATTTCCGGTACAATATTTTTCATCTACACCGTTGGTGCGCATGCCACGCCATTTGTAATGGTCGCCGGCCAGCCAGATTTCGGTAATAGATTTGAACATCCGGTCGTCGGCAATATCTTTTGGATTAATGTGACAGTGGTAGTCGAAAATCGGCATTTTAGCCGCATGTTCGTGGTATAATTTCTGTGCAGTTACGGTATGCAACAGAAAATTCTCGTCCATAAATGGTTTCATATTCGTGGGAATTAAAATTGAGCATTTGAATTTAAAGTAAGTAAAATACATAAGTTCAGAACGCACCGAATTATTATTAACTATTTGTCCTACAGAATTATATTGACGAACGAAACTCCCTGATGAGAGAAGCGGTCGCCAATTTACAAATTACATTTTCCTGGTTTCATTGGATATTAACTTACTAACGCATGAAAATAGTAATCATATTTCCGTGTACGAACACGAAAGTATGGACAATATCTTTAATCTGCAAAGGCGATGAACTAAAATTGGGAAGAAATGTTTTAAAATAGTTTTTCCGTGTTCGCACACGACTTTATTGAAAAAATATCTAGTTTTGTCCTTGCGGAATAGTTTCAACCTTAAAAACTGAAAAGTTATCAAAGCAATTAGTCGCACAAGAATTAAAGATATTGCTCAAAAAGCGAACGTTTCAATTGGAACTGTTGACCGGGTAATTCACAATCGCGGAGAAGTCTCAAAGACGACCCGCGATAAAATTCTTACGATTATTGAGGAGATGGATTATCAACCCAATTTGATGGCAAGCACACTGGCTTCGAAAAAAACATTCTCTTTTGCACTACTTGTGCCTGAACCTATTTCGACAGAATCATACTGGAACAAACCAATTATCGGAGTCAGGAAAGCCTTTCATGAAATCCATCAATACGGGGTAACTATTTCCATACATCTATTTAAACAGTCTGATCCGCTGACTTTTAGCACCGAAACTAAGGTAATTCTAGAAAATAATCCGGAAGGAGTTATACTTGCGCCGTTTTTTCTTAGGGAATCGAAAGAATTCATTGATGAATTAAAGAAACGCGACATCCCTTACGTATTTATTGATTCAAACATCAAAGAATGTGACAAACTAAGTTTCATTGGCCAGAATTCGTTTCAATCAGGAACTTTGGCAGCCAAACTACTCGATTACTCCGTTTCTGCTGAAGCTTCGATTCTTATTCTGCATTACGCCAAACATCTTGATAATATGAATCATTTGGTGCAACGCGAGAAAGGATTCTATGAATATTTCAGTAAAAATGAGCCTGCAACCAAAAGAAAATTGATCACTCGGGAGATTGCCGATCCCGCTTCCGACGAATCGCAAAATGCAATCAAAACGCAGTTACAAACAAATACGGAAATTCAGGGAATATTTGTAACCAACTCGCAAGTTTACTACCTCGCCAACATTCTTGAAGAACTGAACCTTACCAATATTCGGGTGATTGGTCACGATTTAATTGACGAAAACATCAGTTTTCTGAAGAAAGGGATTGTCGATTTTCTGATTTGCCAGCGACCTGAAGAACAAGGATACAATGCTATAATCACTCTTTTCGAACATTTGGTTTTAAAGAAAGAGGTAAAAAACGAAAACTTCACGTCAATTGATATTATTACAAAAGAAAATGTTGACTATTATAAATAATTAACCAATATGAATATGAATCCAATCAGTTTTAACGACTTAAGCGGCAAGGTTTGTGTAATCACAGGTGGTGCTGGCGTCATCGGTGCCGCAATGGTAAAAGCAATGGCCTCAGTCGGGGTAAAGATTGCTATCGCCGATATTAATAAAGAAGTTGCTGAAAAGGTAGCAGCTCAAATTTCAAAAGATTATAATGCCGAAGTAATTGGCGTTGAAGCCAATGTTTTAGATAAAGAATCATTAATAAAGGCAAAGCAAATCATCAACGAAAAATTTGGTGATATCGACATGCTGATTAACGGTGCTGGGGGAAATCACCCGACTGCAACCACCAAAGTGGAGCAAATGGACGAAAATAGTCTGGAACATTTGGAAGATACTTTTTACGGTCTTGAGATGGACGGATTCGACAAAGTATTTGCACTCAACTTCAAAGGAACATTGCTTCCATCAATGGTTTTTACAACTGATATGTTGAAGAATAAAAAAGGGGTGGTTCTGAACGTTTCATCGATGAACTCGTACAAACCTTTGACCAAAATTCCGGCTTACTCGGCGGCAAAAGCTTCGATTAATAACTTTACAGAATGGCTTTCAGTTCATTTGGCAAAAGTTGGAATTCGCGTCAATGCCATTGCTCCCGGATTTTTCATTACTGACCAAAATCGCTTTTTGGTTTTGGACAAAGAAACTGGAGGCTTTTCTCCTCGCGGACAGAAAATTGTAAACAATACGCCAATGGGCAAATTCGGCGAACCCGAAGATTTACAGGGAACAACCTTATTTCTCCTTTCTGATATTTCATCATTCATTACCGGAATTGTAGTCCCTGTTGATGGTGGATACAGCGCGTTTGGAGGAGTATAAAGCCCAAAGCCTCCCCTAACCCCTCCAAAGGAGGAGAACAAAAAAAAATGGAGTTTAAAGTTATTGTATTAATAAAGAAAATGTTGTGAAAATGCGCTACCTAAAGCCTCACCCTTCGGGGGAGGTTTGGAGGGGGCTTCTAAAATTATGATTATGGAATTAAAACAAAACTGTAAATATTCTCTGTTAGTGCCCACAAGCATGGGGGTTCGTATCACACCTGTAAACGGACAACCGGTTCACTGCAGCAACCTTTTCGAAATGTATGTGACCAGCGCCGAAACTAATGTGGCCAGTATTTCTTCATACCTCGGACTTCCAGTGAAAGTACTTACCACTTTCGTAAAAGACAGTCCGATTGCACAAATTATAAAAAGCAATCTAAAGAGTCGCAATATGGACTTTGAAGGACCGGAAGTGGCACAAGGCGATCCGTGGGGTTATCGTCACCAGTTCAACATCGCTGACAGTGGAATCGGAACACGAGGACCGCGTGTGCAAAACGACCGCGCAGGTGAAGTTGGCCGCACACTGAATGTAAAAGATTTTGATCTCGACCGTATTTTCGGGAAAGAAGGAGTTCAGATCGTGCATCTTTCCGGATTGATAGGTGCTCTTTCTCCTGAAACAAGTACCTTCTGTTTGGAAATAGCACGTGCCGCTAAAAAATACGGAACCCGTATTGCATTTGACCTGAATTACCGTGCTTCTTTCTGGAAAGGGCGCGATCAGGAATTACATGACATTTTTACTGAAATTGCTTCAGTTTCAGACATCTTGATTGGTAATGAGGAAGATTTCCAGCTTTGTTTGGGCATTGAAGGACCTGAAGCCGGAGGGAAAGGCATTGCAGCTGAAATCGAAGGATTCAAAGGAATGATTGGCCGTGTAAAAGCAGCTTTCCCGAATGCATCGGTATTTGCAACTACACTTCGTCAAGTGATTAGCGCCAATGAACATCTTTGGGGTGCCATCATGCTCGAAGGCGATAACTGGCATGTGATTGAACCTCGCAGAATCACGGTTCTCGACCGCATTGGCGGTGGTGATGGTTTTGTTGGCGGTTTGCTTTATGGTATCCTGAAAGGTTGGGAACCAGAAAAATGGCCGCAGTTTGGCTGGGCAACCGGCGCTCTGGCCACGACTTTCCTGACCGACTATGCCCAACCTGCCGACGAAGAAATGGTTTGGAGCATCTGGGGTGGAAATGCGCGAGTGAAAAGATAAAAAAAAGCCTCCCCCAACCCCCTCCGAAAGAGGGGGCTAAAAGAGGCAGTTGTAATTTAATTGAATAACGGACAAAATCCTTCCCCTTTGGGGAGGTTAGGAGGGGCTCAAATGTTATATTACGAAATAGGCTCAACTGAACTGGAATTAAGTGCCGAGTATCTAAAAAAAGGTCTTTATCAGGCTTTGGAAAAGATGGGGCCAAAAAAGAAAGTGCTGGCTATTCCACCGGATTATACCCGTTTGCCAAGTCGTGCCGGTGAACTGACCGAAATGACATGGCAATTCTACGGCGATGCTCTGACTGATGTGCTGCCGGCATTGGGAACTCATACACCGATGACTGAACCTCAGATCGCCCACATGTTTGGCTCCTTGCCGGCATCGCTTATCCGCGACCACGACTGGAGAAACGACGTAGTGACGGTCGGAATTGTTCCTGCTGAATTTGTGAAAGAAGTTTCTGGAGGGGCAGTTAATTTTCCATGGCCAGCACAAGTGAATAAACTACTGATTGAAGGTAATTTCGATCTGATTTTGTCGATCGGACAAGTGGTTCCTCATGAGGTGGTGGGAATGGCCAACTACAATAAAAATGTGTTTGTTGGAACTGGCGGTGCAGAAGGCATCAACAAAAGCCATTTTGTGGGCGCTGCATATGGGATGGAAAAGATGATGGGACACGCAGATACGCCGGTACGCCGGATTTTCAATTATGCTTCAGAGCATTTCACTAATCACCTGCCAATTGTATACGTGCAAACAGTAGTTGGACTGGATAAAATAGATGGCAAAATCAAAACCCGTGGGTTATATATCGGCGACGATTTCGAAGTGTTCGAAAAAGCAGCACAGCTGGCTTTATTGGTGAACTTTGAAATGCTAGACAAACCATTGAAAAAAGTGGTGGTTTACCTCGATCCATCAGAATTTAAAAGCACATGGCTGGGTAATAAGTCGATTTACCGAACCCGTATGGCCATTGACGATGATGGCGAACTGATTGTTTTGGCTCCGGCGCTGATCGAATTTGGCGAAGACATTGAAATTGACAGGCTGATCCGTAAATATGGCTATTTTGGAACCCCGGCCACCTTGAAAGCTTGCGACGAAAACGAAGAGTTGCGCAATAACCTGAGCGCTGCTGCCCATTTTATCCATGGTTCATCAGAAGGACGATTCAGCATCACATATTGCCCCGGAAAAGGTCCTGAAAATCTTACCCGGGCAGATATTGAATGCGTAGGGTTAAAATATGCCGACATTGACGAAGTAACGGCAAAATACGATCCGGCCAAATTGAAAGACGGCTACAACACGATGCCCGATGGAGAAGAAATCTTTTATATTTCAAATCCGGCTTTAGGGCTATGGGCATTTAAAGATAGGTTCAAATATTAAGTATAAAAGTCAAAAGTCTATCTGACTTACTTTTGACTTCTGACGAACTAAACATGATTTTATCTGAACTGCATTGGGGAATTATTGGCTGCGGAAACGTGACCGAACTGAAGAGTGGTCCGGCATTTAACAAGGTGGAGCATTCCAGGCTTGTTGCCGTGATGCGCCGCAATGCAAATTTGGCTCAGGATTATGCGCAAAGACACGACGTTCCGAAATGGTATTCTGATGGAGAGGAATTGATAAACGATCCTGAAGTAAATGCTGTTTATGTTGCCACTCCTCCTGACACTCATGCCTACTATGCAATTGCTGCGATGCGGGCTGGAAAGCCAGTGTATGTCGAAAAACCAATGGCTCGAACTTATCAGGAATGTCAGGAAATGATACACGTTTCTGAAGAAACAGGAATGCCTATGTTTGTGGCTTATTATCGCAGAACGCTTCCAGCATTTTTAAAGGTCAAAGAGATCATTGAAAACGGAATCATTGGAAAACCGCTCACTGTAAATATTCTGCTTCACAAATCGTCAGGAGAAAATGATTTATTTCCTGAAAAGCAGTCCTGGCATACCAAGCCCGAAATTGCCGGTGCCGGTCATTTTTATGATCTGGCTTCTCATCAGTTCGATTATCTCGACTTCCTTTTTGGACCGGTAATTAAAGTTCATGGAATTGCTGGTAATCAGGCAGGATATTACAAAGCAGAAGATACTGTAACTGGAACATTCCAGTTTGGAAACGGTGTGATCGCCTCAGGAAACTGGTGTTTTGTAGTTGCAAAAGGATGCGAAGAGGACATTATTGAAATCAACGGAACTAAGGGCAAATTCAGTTTCTCATGTTTTCAACATAGCGATGTAAAACTGACAACTCCGGAAGGAACAGTCAGTTTCAGTTTTCAAAATCCTGAAAACATACAATACAATCTGATATCGCAGGTTGTAAAAACCTTAAGAGGTGAAAGTGAGTGTGTAAGTACCGGAAAATCAGCTGCCAGAACGAGCGCAGTTCTTGAGGAAATGGTGAAAAATTATTATGCCATCAAACAGGAGGATTATAAACGAATAAAAGGCAGTTGCAGAAATATTTAATACCCATGAAAATAATAATTGACGATAAAATCCCTTACATCCATGGCGCTTTTGAAGGAGTTGCCGAGGTAATTTACCTTCCGGGATCGAAAACTACTCCCGAAGTTGTAAAAGACGCTAACGCTTTAGTGACCCGCACCCGTACCATCTGCGACGAAAAACACCTGGCCGGTTCATCAGTCAAATTTATTGCAACTGCTACCATCGGATACGATCATATCGATACTGAATATTGCGACGCTGCCGGAATTAAATGGACAAACGCACCGGGCTGCAACAGCAAATCGGTGGAACAATACATTGCCTCCACCTTGATGGTTTTGGCAGAACGTAAAAATTTACAATTGAAAGATTTGTGCATTGGTGTGGTCGGAGTTGGAAATGTAGGTAGCAAAGTTGCCCGCGTTTGCAATTTACTGGGCATGAAAGTACTGCTGAATGACCCGCCACGTGAACGGGCTGAAGGTTCTGCAGCTTTTGTCAGCTTAAAACAAATAATGAACGAAGCCGATATCATAACACTGCATGTTCCTCTGGAAACAAAAGGCGAAGACGCTACTTTTCATTTGGGAAACAACAAATTCTTTTCGGCCCTAACGAAGCAACCAATTGTGATTAACTCTTGCCGTGGTGAAGTGGTCGAAACACAGGCCGTAAAAGCTGCTTTGAAGAGCAATCAGATATCAGGATTTGTTTGCGACTGCTGGGAAAATGAACCGGATATTGATCTGGAATTATTGGCCTTGACCGAGATTGCCACGCCGCACATTGCCGGCTACTCAAAGGATGGAAAAGCAATCGGCACACAAATGAGTATTCATGCCATTAGTCAATTCTTCAGACTTGGACTGGGCGACTGGCAACCCTCGGGTGTTGAACAACCGGAGAACCCGATTTTTGAACTCAACGGAACCGGATTGAGCGAACAGAAAATCATATCAAAGGCCATTCTGCATACTTACGACATCCGGAATGATGATGCAACTTTCAGGAAAAACACAGAAAAATTTGAACAATTGCGTGGCGATTATCCTGTCCGAAGGGAGTTTCCGGCGTTTACGATTATTCCTAAGAATATTGGGAAAGAAACTTTGGAAATATTAAAAAATTTGGGATTTCAACTTGGCTAAATTGATTGAACCCTTTCAGGGTTCTGGGAGCAGATCACATTACTTTCCGCCGGTTCCACCGGCGGTTATTGAGATTTAAGTCCTTCGGACTTTTGCTTTTAGAAAATCCTGAAAGGATTTAATTTTAATAACCGCGGGTGAAGCCCACGGCACAAAAATAACCTATCACCACAACCCTGAAAGGGTTGAATATTAAAGAGTAAATTCAAAATAAATGATAAAACTATAAAAATAAAAGAATGAAAAAATTAGCAGACATTGGATTGATCGGGTTGGCCGTGATGGGCGAAAACCTGGTATTAAACATGGAAAGTAAAGGCTACACGGTATCTGTTTTCAACCGTACAACTGCCCGCGTCGACGAGTTTATGGCTGGCCGCGGAGCTGGCAAAAACTTCATCGGAGCGCATTCGATTGCTGAATTGTGCGCTTCGCTTGAACGTCCGCGTAAAGTGATGATGCTTGTAAAAGCCGGTCAGCCGGTGGATGATTTCATCGAAAAAATCATTCCGCACCTGGAAGAAGGCGACATCATTATCGATGGTGGAAACTCGCATTTCCCTGACACGATTCGTCGCACCAAATATGTTGAAAGCAAAGGTTTGCTTTTCATCGGAACCGGCGTTTCTGGTGGTGAAGAAGGCGCTTTACTCGGACCATCGATGATGCCAGGTGGATCGCCTGCTGCGTGGCCAGCTGTGAAAGAGATTTTTCAGGCTGTTTCGGCTAAAGTGGAAGACGGTTCTCCTTGCTGCGACTGGGTTGGCGAAGGCGGCGCTGGTCACTTTGTAAAAATGGTTCACAACGGTATTGAGTATGGCGACATGCAGATCATTTGCGAAGCTTATCAACTGTTGAAAGAGATGCTGGGCTTGAGCGCTGACGAAATGCATGACGTTTTCAAAAAATACAATGAAGGTGATCTGGATTCGTATCTGATTGAAATTACCCGCGACATTCTCGGTTACAAAGACGAAGACGGACAACCGATGGTTGAAAAAATCCTCGATACCGCAGGACAAAAAGGGACTGGTAAATGGACCGCTGATTCTGCTCTAGACCTCGGAATTCCATTGACGTTGATTGGCGAATCGGTATTTGCACGTTGCTTGTCGGCTCAAAAAGATATGCGTGTTGAGGCTTCGAAAGTACTCAGCGGACCGATAGTTGACAAAACCATCGACAAAGCACAGATGATTTCTGATTTGAAAGACGCTTTGTTCGGAGCGAAGATCATATCGTACGCTCAGGGTTATAACCTGATGATGGAAGCCGCCAAAGAATACGGATGGAACCTGAATTACGGCGGCATTGCCCTGATGTGGCGCGGTGGTTGTATCATTCGCTCGGTATTCCTGGCCGACATCAAGAAAGCATTCGATGTAAACCCAGACTTGCAAAACCTGTTGTTTGCACCTTATTTTACCGAAATCGTTGAAAAAGCTCAAGCCGGATGGCGTCGTGTTTGTGCCACTGCTTTAACCAACGGAATTCCAGTACCTGCATTGACTTCAGCGCTTTGCTATTTCGATGGAATCCGCAGCGAACGTTTGCCAGCCAACCTGTTACAGGCTCAGCGCGACTATTTCGGCGCTCACACTTACGAACGCACCGACAAACCACGAGGCGAGTTCTTCCACACCAACTGGACCGGAAGAGGTGGTGATACTACTTCAAGAACGTATGTAGTCTAAGGGGTGCGGAGGTTTTTAACCTCCGATTTCACTTCGCGATTAGAAATCGCGACACCCTACGAAAAGCCGCTTTCCTGAAATGGGGAGTGGCTTTTTGCTTTTGATCCGAAGACTGGAGTTCATCGGATCAATTAAATTTTCTTTAATTGAGGCATTGGCGTCGATTTGCTAAAAGGCACAATTTTAGTCCTCATATCGCCTTTACCTGAAGCTTTGAAATGTCTCGAAATTTCCTGTGTCTTTTCGAAATAATCATTTTCAGTTTCACTTTTCTGGTAATAGTAGATTTTTATTGCCTTACAATTTGGATGTTCAAATATGGTATTTAAAAGTATTCGATCGGACAGTCCACATGAATGACCTAGAATTTTTACTGTAAATTCATTATAAACACCTTCAATAAAACGAATGACTTTCTGATAGTTATCTGTTCTAAAGTAACCAAATGATTTAATATTCCTCAAGAACTCATTGTTGTTAAGATTTTCAATTTTTTCATAATGTGGATCCATTTCATCACCATATCCAAAAATGATTGGGTTATCTGGATCATTTAGTTTACCATGAATATTTATTACATTCAATTTATTCCCCTTTAGCCAGCTATTATATAAATCTATTGTCGAGGTATAATTGAAATTAACTATTAATTTTTCGCCAGAAATTGTAATATTATTTTTCTCCACTCCTGTATTTTCTCTTAGAATATTTTCAATTTGTCTATTTTCAATTTCTTCAGTATACTCCAAATGCACTAAGTAATCAGCTAATTTCCTCATTATAAATTTAAAGCAGGTATTTAATTCTAGAATATACTCGTTATAAAAATCTCCCCTTATTATTTCTTGTTTTTCATGCCATTTATAAATTTCGAGTAAAGCCAAATAGTACTCATATTCAATATCTACCCATTTATATTCACGATAATTCTCGATTATACGTCCAAAAAAATCATGTTTCGCTTTTAACTTGTAGTCCCAATCCTTTAATTTTTGAAAAATATCTTTAACAGAATTAAAATCGTCAGGTAAATTATAATGCGCACCACGTCTATCTATTTTTAACAAATCATCGTCATGATGATCTTTACGAAAAGATTTCTTCAAAAAATCATTCAAGTACCACAACAAAAAATCATTATAAGAAGTCTTTAACCCATGAGCCAGATCGAAGCCATTGCCAATTAAATACAAGTCGTTCATTTCGTAAAAGTTAGTAATTTCAGAATCGAGAACTAAAATTAGGGAATAATTTTGATAAATGACCGATAGAAACTTTTGATCCGACAAACTCCAGTCATCAATTCAATCCTGTTTCTACCTTATCAGACAATATACGTCTCCGTTGGTGCTGGTAAAAACGATTTTATCATTCGAAATCCAGGGTGTAGTAAAAATACCGCCAAGTTCTTCTTCCACTTTCAGAAACTGTTCGTTCGATTTGATAATGTAACGGATATCATCGCGGTATGAATCATCTTTTTTAAAATATTTAGTGGCATTATTCTCATACGATTCAGTGATAAATGTCCAGTTTCTTGATCCGGTCTTCCGATCAATTCCATTCAGTTTTCCGATGGTAGTGCCCACATACAACATGGTTTTGCTGTATGCATTGTTACCGAACACCAGGAACTCCATAGGCTTATTCCAAAATTCCTCACCTGTTGCCGGGTTGGCTGCAATCAGACGACGTTCGTCAGCCGAACCAATGTATAAGACCGAATCGTAAACAGTATTGCAAAGTCCCCAGCCGATTGTAAACGCCTTATTCCAATGACAATATCCTTTTTGCATATCGAGTGCATACACATTGAAATCACGGGCACCGACAAACACTAAACTGTCAAAAACAGTTGGAGAACCCTGCACTTCACCTTTTGGAAAGATTCGATGTCCAACCGTTTTAAACTTCCAGATTAAGGCTCCATCAGTAATATTTAGTGCATAAACAAACCCATCAAAAGAACCAAAGAAAATCTTGTCTCCCGATAATGCAGCCGTAGCATGGATTACATCACCGGTTTTGAACTTCCAGATCAAACTGCCATTTTCAGCACGAATAGCATAGAAATATCCGTCACCCGAACCAAAATACAAGACTCCGTTTTGCAGAATGGGCGCGGAATGGAAATAATCAGCAAAATCGTATTTGCGCTCGCCTTCTGTCCTGAATGCCCATCTCAGACGACCATCCTTCCTATCCAAAGCATATAGATTTCCATCACCGCCATTCAGATATAACCTATCCGAATCCAGACAAACATTCGAACGTATTTCGCCCCTCGTCCGGAAGTTCCATTTTTCCTCTCCTAAATTCAAATCCAATACATGCAATATACTGTCGTTACCACCAATAAATACCAAGTTATCAGATACCACCGGTGAGGAGTAAATCGATGATTTTATGCTGAATGTCCACTTCAAATTGGGCAACGTGGTAAAATCAGGAATCGAATCCGATTTTTGTGCGAATAAATTCAGTGAAAATAATTGAATCAGAAAAATGAAAGCTATTCCTGAAAAATGAAATAGAATTTTTGACTTTACTTTATACAGCATATTCTCAACTCTTTATTGGAAGATTGTCGACTAAATTAGTAAACTTTCCCTGATCTTTTCGAGAAAAGATCAGTAATTATCGAGGTTGAAAACATGATAAATTTGGCCATTGGTAAAGTCCATGGTGCGAATTTGTATTCAATTTACCACTTTTATTTGGCATATTTTACCGATTCAAAACTGGAGTTCATCGAATCGTCTAAAATGTCACCGACCAGAGCAATTTCTCTTTTTCAGGAGCTTTTTCTCCTGTGAGCGAGAAAATCCTCCTACAAACGAGAAAATTCTCCTGTGCATGAGAAAATCCTATGAAAAAGTGAGAAAATTGCCTGATTTTAGGCAATTTTCTCCCCTGCAGGAGAAATTAGTCTAAAAAAAGGAAAATCCGGAGACATAAGCAGTCAAAGGTTGATGCTAATAGCTTATGTATTTCTATAGGTTATTTCCCAATTTTTCCTGACTTTTGATTTCGAACCTGAAACTCAATTTATGAACCCAACCGAAATTGCAAAATCATTCTCGGACGCACTGAAACTGGATAAATACAAACTCTGTGGCGTATATTTCAGCGATGAGAAACCCACGAATGCGCTTGAATTAAAGAAAAAAGGAAATGGGTGCATTGTTCCGCTGATACTGAAGGCATCAACCGGAATACCTGTGGTTTTTGCTGAAGAGTCGACTGGTTGGCCGTGTTCGGCTTTTTACCTCGGGTTTCAGGATACCATTTTTGAAGGCATTGAATATTTTCTGTCGAACAAAGATGATTTCTGGCGGCCATGCGAGCGGTTTATCCAAAATCCGGGTTTGGCCAAAACA
>Ga0302286_10002562_pt1 | contig 12588 bp, 9 predicted proteins | sample III_Fen_E2_3_FD_198765 | JGI IMG/M metagenome (GOLD analysis project Ga0302286, IMG submission 198765) | Peat permafrost microbial communities from Stordalen Mire near Abisko, Sweden - III_Fen_E2_3 | ecosystem: Environmental > Terrestrial > Soil > Wetlands > Permafrost | place: Sweden: Abisko...
GGACAAAAGCCCGGTAAAGAGAGTGTACGTGTGGAGGAGTTTATCAACTACTTTTCGTACAATTACCCCAACCCCAAAGGCAACCATCCGGTCGCTATTCAGACCGAGACACAGACCTGCCCATGGGACAAAGAGCATCTGTTGGTTCGTCTTGGCGTAAAGGCCAAAGAGATTCCATCCGACAACCTGCCTGCCTCCAATTTCGTGTTTTTGCTCGATGTATCGGGGTCGATGAGCAGCCCCAACCGCCTGCCATTGGTAATTTCGTCGCTCAAACTGTTGGTCAATAACCTGCGCGACAAAGATCGTGTGGCCATCGTTACCTATGCCGGAGCCGCCGGCGAAGCATTGCCCTCCACGACAGGTAGCGACCGTCAGAAAATAAACGAAGCGCTCGAAAACCTCCATGCCGGCGGCTCTACTGCAGGTGGTGCAGGCATTGAATTGGCCTATAAAATTGCCGAAAAGAACTTTATAAAAGGTGGCAACAACCGCATTATTCTCTGTACCGACGGTGATTTCAATGTGGGGGTATCGTCCAACGAAGGACTTGAAAGCCTGATAACAGACAAACGCAAAACAGGTATCTACCTCACGGTATTGGGTTATGGAATGGGCAATTACAAGGATGCAAAACTCCAGACATTGGCCGAAAAAGGGAATGGTAACCATTCGTATATTGACAATATTCAGGAAGCCAACAAAGTTTTGGTCAACGAATTCGGTTCCACTATGTATGCCGTGGCCAAGGATGTGAAGATTCAGGTGGAGTTCAATCCAAAATATGTGAGTGCCTACCGCTTGGTGGGATACGAAAGCCGCCTATTGAACAAAGAAGATTTTAACGACGACAAAAAAGATGCCGGCGAACTGGGTGCCGGACACACTGTCACCGCATTCTACGAAATTATTCCCGCAGGCGTAAAGAATAAGTATGGCGGAGTGGATGCCTTGAAATACCAACAAAACGAAGCAAAACCTGCTGTCGCCAACAACAGCAACGAACTGATGACGGTGAAACTGCGCTACAAACCCATCGACAGCGATACCAGTCTTAAAATGGAGATACCTGTAATGGCTAACGACAACGACAAAAAAATGAGCACCGATTTTGCCTTTGCCTCCTCGTTGGCCATGTTTGCCCAGCTGCTGCGTAGCTCCGACTTCAAAGGCGATGCCACCTACGACAAGGTAATCGACCTTGCCCGCAAAGGTTTGGGCGAAGATCGTCAGGGCTACCGCCACGAGTTTATCCGCTTGGTGGAAGCCGTGAAACAGATGGAGAAATAACTTCAAGAACAAAGACAAACAGGAAGCGGGACACCGACCAAACAAGGTCTGTGTCCCGCTTTTGTAGGGTAGAGACGCGATTAATCGCGTCTCTTAATCACGTTTCTACTGCCACACGATTCGCCGGTGGCGAAACCCCCAAACCTATTGCCGGGAAGCTTTCGCCGGTGGAGAATCGTTCTCCTGTGTTTGATTGAAGCTTTCGCCATCGGCGAATCCTTCTCCGCTGTTCGGTTGGTGCTTTCGCCACTCGCGAATCGTTCTCCTGTGTTTGATTGAAGCTTTCGCCATCGGCGAATCCTTCTCCGTTGTTCCGGTGGAGCTTTCTCCGCTGGAGAATCCGCCTCCGGTGTTTGGTTGAAGCTTTCTCCGCTGGAGAATGACCAGGCGTGATGTCAGAGAATTCATTCAATCAATCGCGTCTCTACTTATCCGTTTCTTCATACATCTGTAATGAAATCGTAATGTCGCCAACCGACCTTTGCACAAAAGATTTCAAACCAATATTTATTTTTATGAAAAAACAGATTCTTTTGGTCGCTGCCTTTGTGGCAGCTGTGTTTACGAGTTATGCTCAGGAAGAGGAAGCTACTCCGCTCGAACAAGTTCAACAAAAAGTGGAAGTACATGATGCCGCTATTAATAAATTGAATTATTTGAAAATAACCGGCTATATTCAACCACAATGGCAATGGGGACAAGCAAATGCCGGCTTAAAAGTAGGTGCAGGCAATGTTTCTGAAGATGGCAACACATCAGCATTCAATCGTGTAGGTATTCGTCGCGGTCGTATTAAATTTACGTATGATGATGGTGGTCTTGCTACCGGAGTTTTTCAACTCAACATTGTGGATAAATCTAATGCATCGAATGTTAGTCAAGCAGTTGTACAATTAAAAGAGGCTTATTTGAATGTAAAAGATCCTTGGTTTGGTACATTGCAAATACAAGGGGGTATGTTCGACCGTCCATTTGGTAACGAGATTTCTTATTCTTCTTCGTTATTAGAGTCGCCCGAACGTTCAAAAATCGTTCAAACGCTATTTCCTGAAGAGGTTGATTTGGGTGGAAAGCTGATACTGCAACCGGCCAAGAGTTCATACTGGAACTTTATCAAGTTCGAAGGTGGTTGGTTTTCAGGAAATGCCATCAACCCCGAAACCAATAACCGTAAAGACTTTATCGGTCACATTGTAGCTACAAAACCTATTGGAACTACTGCAAAATGGGGTCTTGGAGCTTCGTATTATAACGGTGGTGTGTATCAGGGAACAGCCGATGTATATACATTGTCGGGCAACGCGTTTGTAAAAAACAGCGATCCATCCAACATTGGCAAATATGCAAAACGCGAATATTATGGTCTCGATGGTCAATTCAGCATTGAATCGCCGCTGGGCTTTACTCAGCTACGTGCCGAATACATCTGGGGAACACAACCGGGTAACTTAGCCGGCAGCGGAAGCCCCAACGCAGCAACGAATCCTACCACCGAAACCGTTATCCGTAATATGAACGGTTGGTATGGCATCCTGGTGCAAGACTTAGGCCAATCACCCTTCTCTTTAGTGGTAAAATATGACAGCTACGACCCGAACACCAAGGTAAGCGGAAACGACATTGGAGCCACTGCTGCGGTAGCCGGTGCAACAAAAACCTCTAAAAACGACCTCCGATACGGTACATTAGGCATTGGTGCACTCTGGCGCATCAGCCCGAGCCTTCGCCTGCAACTTTACTACGAAAACGTAAAGAACGAAACATCAACCAATCTTGCCTCCACCAGCCGCGCTTCGGACTACTCCAGAGATATGTTGGACGACACCTTTACCTGCCGTCTGCAATTTAAATTCTAAAGAATATGAGTTAGGAGTGTCAATAGCGATGCTCCTACTCTCATTGCTTTCAAATAACCAATATTCGGGTTTAACGTCGAACGGATTTTGACTCTGAGCTTGTCTTTTTCAGCAATATTATCTTTATGCTGCCGTAACATTTTCGTAACATTCTACCGCTACTTTTGCAGTAAGAAATTTATGCTAATAAGTACAGACGACATGGCAAAAAAGATTTGATTTTAACATTTTAGAAACGGCAATTATGGAACTTATATTGCAACAAAACACAGCAACCGAATGGCGGTTTGAAGCAGCAAAAAGATTTGCCGCGCCCAAAAATCTTGGGGAATTTATAGCACGCATTCCGATTTTAATTGCTCAATTTTATGACCACCTTCTTTTTGAATTCAATTTTCAGCTTACATGGTTTCTGCGAAGATTGATATTCAATCAGAATTACTAACACAACATTACCCGTCATTTTTACATCACTAATGATATATAAAAATAAAAACATGAAACGTATTCTTATTTCAATTGCACTGATTGCAACAATCGCCTCAATGGCAACCGCTCAAAAAGTAAAAGGTTCCGACACTGTACTGCCTTTGGCTCAAAAAGAAGCTGAATCGTATATGAAAAAAGTCGGCACAAAAGTAACCGTCACCGGTGGTGGTTCGGGTATTGGTTTTGCCGCACTTATCGAAGGTACTACTGACATTGCAATGGCTTCTCGCAGCATCAAGTTTGACGAAAAAATGAAAATGCAAAACGGTGGCAAAACAGCCAAACAAGTAGTGATTGCAAAAGATGCTCTTTCAATTGTAGTCAATCCTTCAAACAAAGTAACCAATCTTACTCGTGAACAACTGGAAGGAATTTTCACAGGCAAAATCACTAACTGGAAGGAAGTAGGCGGTGCTGATTTGGCTATTGTGGCTTACTCACGCGAAACAACTTCAGGTACTTACGAGTTCTTCAAAGAACACGTATTGAAAAACAAAAACTACAAATCGGGTATCCTGAGTATGCCAGCTACAGGAGCTATCATCCAATCTGTTGGTCAAACAAAAGGTGCTGTAGGTTATGTGGGAATGGCTTATGTAACGAAAGATGTGAAAGAGATTCACGTATCTTACGACGGAGGCAAAACCTACATACAACCAACCAAAGCAAACGCCAAAGCAGGAAAATATCCTATCGTTCGTCCTTTGTTCTTCTACTACGAAGCTAAATCGGAATCAAAAGTAAAACCTTTCATCAACTACGTATTATCTGAAGAAGGTCAAACAATTGTAGATAAAGTTGGATACTTGGAACTTAAATAATTAAGTCTTATGTGCGGGAGTTCGATGTTGTTCTGATCAAGGATTATAGCCTTGGAACAGCGTTGGACTCTTTTTCTATTATTAAGTCATTGAACCGGTTAATATACTAAACAACCAAATCCTGTGTTTAAGAAAAAAAGTAATCGTTTTGGAGAGACGATAGTCGAGTGGATTTTTCGTTTAAGCGGAGGTGCCACCTCATTGGTCATTCTGCTTATCAGCATCTTTTTATTTACCGAAGGTTGGGGATTATTCAAGTCATCAACCGTTGAAAAAGGATATGTACTGTGTGTAAACAAATCGAACAAAATTCAAAACCTTACTCCTAAACAGATAAAAGAAATCTTCGATGGCAATATCATCAACTGGAAAGAAGTAGGTGGCGAAGACCTTCCCATCGAACCGATACGCATGGACGATATTGCCTCAAAATATACCGAAGAGGAGATTGGTACTAACTTCGAGCATCTACCCGAAAAACTCAGCGAGGCGGTTGCAAGCAGTAAAGGTGCACTGGCTTTCTATCCCGAACAATTTATCAATATCAAATTTCAGGGACGTGTGTTGCCTGCCGAAACCATTACCCTGAAAGAGTATTTTGGCGGTAAAGAGTGGTATCCGACAGCTACACCGGCTTCTCAGTTTGGGGTGTTGCCTCTTATTCTGGGTACGCTTTGGGTAAGTCTTGGGGCTATATTATTGGCCGTTCCTTTTGGCATGGCGGTAGCCATCTACCTATCCGAAATTGCAAACAATAAAGTTCGTAAGATAGTGAAACCTCTCATCGAATTGTTGGCCGGTATTCCTTCTGTGGTCTATGGTTTCTTCGGGTTGATTGTGATTGTACCGCTTATTCGAAGTGTTTTTCATTTGCCGGTAGGCGAAACAGCCTTTGCCGGATCGCTCGTGTTGGCCATCATGGCACTGCCCACCATCATCACGGTGGCCGAAGATGCCATGCGCACCGCCCCATTGGCCATGAAAGAATCGAGCCTTGCACTGGGTGCTACTCATTGGCAAACTATCTATAAAGTAATAATTCCTTATGCCTCATCGGGTATCATGGCCGCCATCGTGCTGGGCATCGGGCGGGCTATCGGCGAAACAATGGCCGTGCTGATGGTTACCGGTAATGCCGCTGTTATTCCTCACACACTTTTAGAACCTGTACGCACCATTCCGGCTACCATCGCTGCCGAGTTGGGCGAATCGGCTGTGGGGAGTGTGCAGTATCAAGCCTTGTTTTTGTTGGGAGCTATCCTCTTTGTAATGACTCTTGGCATCAGTATCTGGGCTGAGATAATTCGCAAAGAACCTCGATTGGAGTAACAAGCAATTTGATAATGGGGAAATGTGGAACTTGAAATTTTGAATATCGATTTTTATGCAAACAAAAAAAATAACCTACAAAAGAGCTTCGCAAGCCTCCTTTTTCATGCTCTTTCGTGTGATGAGTTATCTGGTGGTGGGCATTCTTTTTTGCATCATCGGATTCATCGCCATACGCGGCATTGGAGTCATTAATTGGGAATTTCTCACCTCTGCCCCAAAAGATGGCATGACCAAAGGTGGTATTTTTCCGGCCATTGTGGGTACGTTTTATCTGGTAATCGGCAGTATGTTAGTCGCATTTCCTATTGGAGTAATGTCGGGTATTTACATGAACGAATATGCCACCAATAAGCATATTACAAGTGTTATACGCGTAATGACCAATAACCTGGGGGGAATTCCATCTATTGTTTTCGGACTTTTTGGAATGTCGCTCTTTGTCAACAAGCTTCATTTCGGCGATTCGATATTAGCCGGCTCACTTACCTTGGGCCTTTTGGCTCTTCCTCTCATTATCCGTGTCACAGAAGAAGCTCTAAAAGCTATTCCCGATACCTATCGTCAGGGAAGTTTGGCGTTGGGTGCCACTAAATTGAGAACAATTCGCAGCGTCGTGTTACCTGCTGCATTTCCCAATGTTATGACGGGATTGATTCTCTCTATCGGCCGCGTTTCGGGCGAAACGGCACCTATTCTATTCACCTGTGCAGCCTATTTTTTACCGCACTTGCCTACATCAATTTTCGATCAGGTGATGGCGTTGCCTTATCACTTGTATGTGATTGCCACCAGTGGCACCGACCTCGAAGCTACCCGCCCCATGGCATACGGCACTGCCCTGGTACTGATTGTTATTGTATTAATAATGAATCTTTTGGCTAACGTAATTCGCAGAAAATTCAGCAAATAAATAAAGTAGTAATCTGTGAGTTAAACGGACAAAATCAGACAAATAAAATTTTGACATATTGAAATTTTGGAATAATAAAATATGAAACTTGAAGCAAAGAACGTAAACTTCTACTATGGTGACTTCCACGCACTGAAAGACATCAATATGAATATCGAATCAAATTCGGTAACCGCTTTTATCGGCCCTTCGGGATGTGGTAAATCGACCTTTCTGCGACTTTTCAACCGTATGAACGATCTGATTGAAGACACCCATTTGGAAGGTGAATGTTTCGTGGGAGGTCAAAATATCTACGACAAAAGCGTCTCGGTGGACGAATTACGCACCACCGTGGGTATGGTATTTCAAAAACCAAATCCATTTCCCAAGTCCATTTTTGAAAATGTGGCCTACGGCCTCCGCGTAAATGGTATTTCGGACAAGAAAATTATTACCGAAACCGTAGAAAAATCGCTCAAACAGGCTGCTCTTTGGGAAGAGGTTAAAGATAAACTCAAAAAATCGGCTTACGAACTTTCAGGTGGACAGCAACAAAGGCTTTGCATCGCACGTGCGCTTGCTATTTCACCTTCGGTGCTGCTCATGGACGAGCCCGCCTCTGCACTCGATCCTATTTCGACTTCCAAAATTGAAGAACTGATATTCCAGCTAAAAACCGATTATACGGTAGTGATTGTCACACACAACATGCAACAAGCAGCCCGTGTGAGCGATAAAACCGGGTTTTTTATGCTTGGTGATTTAATTGAGTTCAATGATACAAAAAAAATATTTCTCAACCCCGATAAAGAACAAACTCAAAATTATATCACAGGACGCTTCGGTTGAAAAGACCTTATCATTCCTCTTGCAAAACATTTTTTAGTTGACTAAATTAAATCAATAAAATTCTCTCCTAATGCAGATTAAATCACCCTTCCTGTGGATGGGAAAGGGGAGATCTCAAACTAAACTTTACAATGAAACATACTGAAACCGAATTGTTAGAACTCAAGAAAGCTATTTCTCAAATGTGGGATTTGGTACAATCGCAGTTGGGGAAAGCCAAAACGGCTCTTCTTACCGGCGACGAAGAGTTGGCTCGCGTGGTGATGAGCCGTGAGAAACGAGTCAACGCATTCGAGCTTATTATCGACAGCGATTGTGAAAATTATATTGCTCTTTACAGCCCAGTTGCCATCGATCTGCGCTTGGTGCTTTCGGTGCTCAAAATCAATAAAACGCTCGAACGCATTGGCGATTTTGCTGACGGAATTGCCCGCTTTGTGCTTGAATCGGAAGATCATGCTAAACATATTGATTTGCTGAAAAGCTTGCACATTGAAGAGATGTTTGCTCTGGTGGAGCAGATGCTCGAAAAGGACAAAAGCGCTATGGTAGATGAAAATACGGCTCAGGCCGGAATGGTTTTCACCATCGACACTCAGGTAGATAATTATTATTACGAAGCACTCAAAATATTGTCGGAACACCTGACCTCTCATCCTGAAGATATACTTTTAGGACTGAATCTTGTGACGGTGCTGCGCAAAGTAGAACGTATTGGCGACCATTGCAACAATATCATGGAAGAGCTAGTATTCTATATAGATGCAAAAGTCCTAAAGCACCAAAAACTGAAAGACAACAAAGAAGGCTAAGAATAAAATAACAAAGGCTGCTTTTCATACGAAAAGCAGCCTTTGTTTTATAAAAATGAGTTCTTATCGGATTCTCATTTTGTAGAACGAACGCCATACAAAGTAAAGCGCCACTACTAAAAATCCAACACCCACGTATGGTGCAATAGGACGGAAAGCTGCCGAAATAGCAATTTCCATCGCCAACAGACCAAACAGAGTTGTAAACTTGATAATGGGGTTCATTGCCACCGATGAAGTGTCTTTGAAGGGGTCACCTACGGTGTCACCCACAATAGTAGCATCATGAAGAGGGGTGCCTTTCATTTTCAAATCCACTTCCACTACTTTTTTAGCATTGTCCCAACAACCACCTGCATTGGCCATAAATACAGCCTGATACAGACCAAATACTGCAATAGCAATAAGGTAACTTACAAAGAATGAAGCTGCGGCAAACTGAATGGCTGCGGTTTTAGCACCTACCACTTCGTAGCCTGAGATAAATGCAAATGCAAGTGCAAAACAGAAAATTGCAGGAAAAATATTCCACATCCCGTTTTGAGCATATTGGGTACAGATTTTCACCACCTCTTTTGATTTTTCCACGTCTGCTTTTTTAGGAGCATCTGGGTCGAGGTTGATGTTCTTTTTAATATATTCCACAGCCCGATATGCTCCGGTAGTTACGGCTTGTGTGGCAGCACCGGTAAACCAGTAGATAACAGCTCCACCGCAAAGGAATCCTAGAATTGTCCATGGGTTAAGCACGTTCAAAATGGTTTCGGGAGCAACACCCAAAACGTTTTTGATTACCAAAATCAAAGAGAAAATCATGGTGGTAGCACCTACCACAGCTGTACCGATCAACACAGGTTTGGCTGTAGCCTTAAATGTATTTCCTGCACCATCATTGGCTTCAAGATAATGTTTTGCCTTATCAAAATCAGGTTTGAATCCGAAATCCTTTTCAATTTCAGCAGCCACATTAGGCACCTCCTCAATCAACGAAAGTTCGTAAACCGATTGTGCATTGTCGGTTACAGGTCCATAGCTATCCACAGCAATGGTCACAGGTCCCATTCCAAGCAAACCAAAAGCCACCAAACCAAAGGAGAAAATGGAAGAATAGACCATAAATTGATCCAATCCGAAGGTACTTGCCAAATAAGCAATTAACATCAACACAACAAATACCAAACCCATCCAGAATGCGGAGAAATTACCTGCGACAAAACCCGAAAGAATGGTCAACGAAGCACCACCTTCTTTGCTGGCGCTTACCACTTCCTGCACGTGAGCCGACTTAGGACTGGTAAATAGTTTAGTAAACTCAGGAATCAATGCGCCACCCAAGGTACCGCAGCTGATAATGGTAGAGAGTACAATCCATATATTAGGGTTAGTTTGACCTACCAAAGAAGTAGGACCCACCAAGAAATAACTTGCAATAAAAGTAACTGCAATACTCAGTAATGAAGTAATCCACACAAGATTAGTCAATGGACGTTCAAAATCAAGATCATCTTGTTTGCTGTAAAAAGTTTTGCTAATAAAACCATTGATCCAGAAAGCCACTACAGAAGTAACAATCATTAAAATACGCATCACAAAAATCCATGTCAGGAAAGAAGCCTGCCAATCAGGATTTGAGGTAAATTTGTCACCTGCAAGCGTACCTACGGCTAACACAATAAACGAGATAAGAGCTACACCGGTTACACCGTAAGTTTCAAAACCATCGGCAGTAGGGCCCACACTGTCACCTGCATTATCGCCTGTACAGTCGGCAATTACACCAGGGTTACGTGGATCGTCTTCACCAATTTTGAATACCACTTTCATCAGGTCGGAGCCAATATCAGCAATTTTAGTGAAAATACCTCCGGCAATACGCAACGCTGAAGCGCCCAACGATTCGCCAATAGCAAAACCGATAAAGCATGCGCCAGCCAACTGACGAGGCATCAACATCAAAATAATTAACATCATAATCAATTCGATGCACACCAATACCACACCAATGCTCATTCCTGCATTCAAAGGAATATTCAACAATTTCAACGGCTTACGTTCGAGCGAAGCAAAAGCCATACGGCTGTTGGCAAGCGTATTCATACGGATTCCAAACCAGGCAACCCCATAAGAACCGAGAATACCAATAATAGTCCAGGTGAGAATCAGGGCAACTCCACCAATACCTTTTTCTTGCAAATAGCCAAAATAGAAGGTTACACAAGCGGCAATAATGAGGAACAACCAAATCAGGAACTTTCCTTGTTGCAAAAGATATGTTTTACAAGTTTCGAAAATTACGTTCGACACTTCGAGCATAGATCTGTGCGCACCGAGTTTCTTGACTTTCAAAAATTGGAAAAATCCAAAAATAAGTCCAAGCACACAAATAACAAAACCCCACATAAGGAGGTGATTTTGTCCGGGCGTAAGATCCGGGATCTTTAGGTCGGCTTCACTGGCCCATGTCAAGGCAGGCAAGGCAAGCGCAGCAACCATCAAAAGCAGTTTTTTCATAAGACGGTAAATAAATGGTTAAATGGTTATTAATATTGATCTAAATCACCTCTGTGTGATGTAGTGAATATTCAGAAAATAAGAGAGTTAGGTGTAAATCAAAACCTTCTCCCATTAATACCGCTAAAATATGAAAAAAACCTCTTATTTTTTGGTATAAATAGATTAAAAAAGAGCGTTTTTCGGCATTTAGATGCAAAAATAATTAATTGGAAACAAAACCAAATTACAGAAAGCATAAAAATGCAGTTTCTATCCGAAAAAGATGAAAATAAGAAAGCAATAAACAGTCAAAACTGAGCTCAACTGTTACTGATTGTGAGAAAAAAAGAAGGAATTGAGAGAATTTATACTTCAAATGATCGAAGTAACCGCTTTCTTATGGAAAAAGAATAGACTACGGCTAAGAGAAGTAATGTCCATGTGCCGTCTCCCACCGGCAAATCAACCACTGGATCGCCCGGAGGGTCAAAATCGTTAGAAGATGCAGGTGCATTCTGACGTTGCGAGAGAGCGGAGGAACTAAATGGACTGCTAAGCGAAAAAGCAATCATATCCGAAGAACCTACGCCTCCTGTAGAAGAAGCTGTAGTTGCATCGCTTGATTGAGAATTTGAACTTACTTTGGAACTGCTCCCTACACCAATTTGAGCGGAAGATGATGCGGTTGAAGAATAGTTGCTATTGACAGCAGATCCTGCTTGTGATGTGTGTGTGCCGGTAATTATGGATGTTGTGCCCCATATATTAGGCTGATCTGCAACCACATCATTTTGTGAAGCACTACTCGCACCGGTACTGCTACTACCTTGAGATAATGAAGAGAATCGATAGGTTTGGCCACCCGAGGACGAAACTCCGGTCTGACCTTTACTCGATTCTCCAAAAAAAAGACTGCGCAAGAATCGCACAAAAGGAGAACTTGGCTGGTCGCCATGATATTGTGCTGCCGACAAAGAGGTTACCGACATTAAGAGAGTTAACATCAATCCTATGATTCTATATGTAAACTCCTTTTTCTTCATTGTTTGCTATCAATGTAAAAAATCGTCTATCTGCTTTTAAATTGAAACAATAAGACAAGTATGGATAGAAATAATATTACGTAGCGCATGTTTATATACGCAACTCTTGAATTTATTTTTAGGCGATTTCTCCGAGAAACCATCCAAAATATGCTGCAAAGATAGCATTTATCAACGAAACAAAATTAAGAAAGCTGTTAAAATACAAATTTTCGGGTAATTTTTATTGTTATTAATACCTTGCAAAGAATATATCACTCATGCAAACAAGTTAAACTCAACTTGATGTAAAGAGATAGCAATGCAAATCTAACTTTAATAAGCTGTTTAACAACAAATTACCCCTATTATTAAGCGAGAGAGTCGCGATAAACAACTCTCTCGAATATGCAAGTCTTTTTTAAAATCTGTAGCGGATACCTAACCCAATGTTTGTAGAACCGTACCCGCTATCGTGGGTGCCAAAATTGAGCATTGGGCGCCAATCGAGCGATACCTGCAACGGGATATCAAAATTATATTCTATACCAATTGTTCCTCCTATACCAATGTTAGTACTATTGAATCCGTTGTTGCTGTAAAACCCAATTCCTGCACCAGGGCCGACATACCATTTCAAACCCTCCGTGATAGGATTAACCCATTGATAGAAGCCGGTTATACTCGTTGTATTCCAGCCCCAACCCAAATTAAATTCCAAACGGTTGACAT
>Ga0302286_10002564_pt1 | contig 12587 bp, 11 predicted proteins | sample III_Fen_E2_3_FD_198765 | JGI IMG/M metagenome (GOLD analysis project Ga0302286, IMG submission 198765) | Peat permafrost microbial communities from Stordalen Mire near Abisko, Sweden - III_Fen_E2_3 | ecosystem: Environmental > Terrestrial > Soil > Wetlands > Permafrost | place: Sweden: Abisko...
GTCTGACGGGTGGCTACTGCTTTTTCAAAAGAACTTGCACTCGGTTGGGCCATCAATGTAGTACTTGCTACCAGCAACGAAACTACTAAAAGAACTCTCATTTTTTTCATCGTCTTCTTATTTTAAAATGATTCATTAACTAATCTTGTTTGTTGATTAGAGTGATAAGAAGACCATTCGTTTAACCGATACCGGTGAAAATTTAACATTTTAAGATTTAATAACCATTTATATCTCAATGTATTGAGTTCCCCGATAAAATTCAAGCGTTTGACGGCAAAGACTAAACTATGGCTAAAAGATAAGAAAGCGGCACAAGGTTTTCAAACAAACCTATCCGGATTCTTATTTATTCTTGTATTTTTTAGCCATGAGAATCATCTTGTCTACGACGCTTTTTCTCTGGTTATTGCGGTCAAAGAGCACAGAATAATCCATTCTTCCACGGATAGGGAAATTATTCAGCCATGTTTCTCTATCGTTAAACCCCCAAACCGTAACACGACCGACGACATCTCTATATTTGAGAAAGAGGCCGAACATGTCAAGTACGCGCTTGTCCCATTTCTGCTGAACAGAATCGGGCACACCATCACGATAGGGATCCATTTCCTTGGAATAACCAAAGCTCGCAGAAACATTGGCACCGGAATACGGACTTGGAAGTATGGAGATATCCCATTCTGTAATAAGAATCTTCACACCGGCGGCCTTCAGTTTCTTGAAGGTGGTTTCTGTAGCCTCAAGCGTTGGAGAATCCATGTGCATGTGTGATTGGGAACCGACAGCATCAATCCGGCAACCGGCAGCCTTAAGTTCTTTGACCATTTTCACTACCCCATCGCACTTGGCTGGAGTTTCCATGTTATAATCGTTGTAATATAATTCAGCTTTCGGATCGGCTTCATGAGCATACTGGAAAGCATATTTGATAAAGTCCTTTCCCAAAATACGGTAAAACTTGCTGTTGCGATAGGTTCCATTGTCTTCGAAAGCCTCATTCACAACATCCCATCCTTTAATCCGTCCTTTATAATGACCGACAACCGTAAGAATGTGTTTTCGCATACGTTCCTTCAAAACTTCGGGAGACACATCGTTTCCTTTATCATCTACAAAAAACCATCTGGGTATCTGAGAATGCCAGATGAGACAATGACCCGTTACCGTTTGTTTGTTCTTTTCTCCGAAAGCGACAAATTTATCGGCTTCATCCCAGTAATACCGGTCTTCCTCCGGGTGTATCGGCTGAGGTTTCATACAGTTCTCCGGAACAATTGCACTGAACTCTTTACTGATAAGCTCTGTTTCAGCTGGGTTAGCACCATTTACCTGTTGCGAATTGACAGCCATACCCATCAGAAATTCACCTTTGGTCGCCTCAGCCAAAGTCTCTCTGCCCATCATTTGAACGGAAGTCAGAAACGTCACGGCGAATAATGCCGAAATCGATTTAATTTTCATACTATTGTGGTTTAATTTGTGTGTTGACTGATTTGAGCGGAACAGCGTCCGGATTTTTCTCGGGATGAGTCATATAAAGAATGTGCGTTCATGATATATTATGTTTGTTCTGCGGCAAAGTTAGTGCATTATTATTAACAAAGCAATGGCATAATTCCTCATTTTTCGAAGAGATTTTTTGACTTACTTTCTCAATATCCTGATTGCATTAAATACAGCAACAAGTGTAACGCCCATATCACCAAATACAGCTTCCCACATGGTTGCGACTCCGAGTACACCGAGCACAATGAAAAACAATTTCACACTCATCGAAATGATAATGTTTTGCCAGACAATGCTTCTTGTACTCTTGGCAACATCAATAGCCTCAACCACTTTTGAAGGGGAATCTGTCATTAGGACCACATCCGCCGTCTCTATTGCAGCATCAGAGCCCAAAGCGCCCATTGCTATTCCGACATCGGCACGGGCTATAACAGGTGCATCATTAATTCCATCTCCAATAAAAGCCACTTTCCCTCCCCTGCTTTCAGTCATTAAACGCTCTATGTGTTCTACCTTGTCCTGAGGCAGCAATTCGTAAAAGTATTTGTCAATACCTATCTTCTTTGCAAAGACTGTTGCTGAAAACTCGTTGTCACCGGTAAGCATCACCGTTTGGATATTTTTTGCTTTAAGCCTTTGAATTGTTTCAATGGCATCCGTTTTGAGGGTATCAGAAATGATCAGGTAACCGGCATAAATAGTATCAATTGCCACATGCACGACCGTACCGTCCACCTTGCAAACAGGATGGGCGATGTTTTCCTTATGCAAGAATTTGTCATTCCCGGCAAGCACTTGTTTTTCATCAACAAGGGCCTTAACACCATATCCGGAGACTTCTTCAACATCTTTAATTCTTGCAAGATCTATCTCTTTTCCATAAGCATCTAAAATAGATTTGGCAACCGGATGAGTTGACTGGTATTCGGCACAAGCTGCATATTCCAGTATTTCTTTTTCTGTAAAACCGTTGGCGAGGACGATTTCCGACACTTTAAATTCTCCCTTGGTAAGGGTTCCTGTCTTGTCAAACACAACCGTATTGACTTTTGTCAATAAATCCAGAATATTTGAACCTTTCACCAGTATTCCTTTTTTGGAGGCACAACCGATACCGCCGAAGTAGCCTAAAGGGATACTGATCACCAAAGCGCAGGGACAAGATACAACCAGCACGACCAAGGCACGGTAAATCCAGTCATCGAATGTTTGGCCACTGAATAAAAGTGGCGGTAGAACAGCCAGCAACAATGCGCCGAACACCACAACCGGCGTATAATACTTCGCAAAGGTTGTGATGAACTTCTCGGTTTTGGCTTTTTTGGAAGAAGCATTTTCGACAAGTTCCAGTATTCTGGATATGGATGAATCACTAAATGTTTTTCTGACTTTTATGGTTAAAAGGCCGGACTGGTTTATCATTCCAGCCAAAACCTCCTCCTTTTCCCTGATTTTTCTTGGCACACTTTCACCAGTCAACATGGCCGTATCAACAAAAGAACTGCCTTCAACAACTATGCCGTCAAGGGGCACTTTCTCTCCTGCTTTTACAACAATAATGTCGCCAATATTAACTTCTTCGGGTGGAACTTTCCGGAGTTCTGTACCGGACACAAGATTTGCAAAATCAGGTTTAATCTCCAGCAATGACTTGATAGATTTTCTGGAACGGTCGACGGCAAGATCCTGAAACAGTTCTCCAATGACATAAAACAACATCACAGCTACTGCTTCCGGCATCGCATCAATGGCAAAAGCGCCCAATGTGGCTATCGTCATCAGAAAATGCTCACTAAAGACCTGCCCTTTGACAATATTCCTGACCGCAGCCACGAGAACATCCCATCCCACAATCAAGTAGGCTATTGAAAAAAACAGATATTTGGCAATATGGAAGGGAGTATTATTGAGGGTGTCTTTTAATAGAAGACCCGCAAGTAGAAGTATTAATCCCGTAACGGCCTTGATAATGGCAACTTTGTGCTCTGCCAGTTCACTTTTGGAAATCGGGGCCTGCTTTGTTTCCTTGTCTTCAATTTCAACATCGGGCTCAATTTCCTTTATCCTGGCCTTAACACTTTCAAGGTCGTCCGTATCTATTGTCATCGTTGAATTTGCGAAATTAATATTCACAAACTTAACGCCTTGCACCTTCCTGACCTTTTCTTCTATTTTTGCCGCGCAATTGGCACAGTCAAGATTTTTAAGCCTATACCTTTCCATCTTTATTTTATTTCCAACAAAGATAGATGAAAATTTGTGCAACCAATTTGCGGAATCGCTATTATTAGAAGGCGTGATCAAGAATCAAGCCTTTTCCTGTCGAATCCGGTATGTTTATCTCTGGTTGCAGTTCTTTAAGCAGCGTTGGTTTTACGATTGGATCCATGTGCATATAGACTTCCCAAGTTCCGTCTTCGTGTTCAAGCAAAGCCGACATTGATTCAACCCAATCACCGGAATTGAGATAATGCACACCATTAATCATGCTATTGGCAGACTGGTGAATGTGTCCGCAAATGATACCGTCAAAGTGACGGGCCTTTGCCAGGTTTACCAGCTCATTCTCATAAGAGGAGATGTAGGACACGGCGGATTTGACTTTTTGCTTGACCTTTTGGGAAAAGGAGTAATAGGGCAACCCTCTTTTTAGACGATAATTATTGTATATCCGGTTAATCCAAAGCAACAGGGAATAGCCCACATCACCAAGCTTTGCCAGCCAGACCATCCTGGATGTAACACTGTCAAAGATATCGCCGTGCGTCACAAAATAACGTTTGCCTTTACTTTCATATACATAATCATTTACAATGGAAATGTTGGCAAACGAAAGCGGAGCCAGATAATCGATGAAATCATCATGGTTTCCACGAACATAGACGATATGCGTGTTGTGATTTTCCATCATTTTCATGATGACCTTAATAAAATCCGTATGCTCTTTCTTCCATCTTCCTTTGCCGCTCTTTTGCAAACTCCATCCGTCAATAATGTCTCCGTTCATAATAAGGGTGTCACAATTGACAGTCCGCAGGAAATCAGTAAGCTGAGTCGTTTTGGAATATTCTGTTCCAAGGTGAACATCCGAAATAACGATTGTCGGATAAAACTTTTGATTGTTGTTCATACGCTATGATTCTTTCTTTACAAAGGAAAAGCTATTGTGTTGCAGCGTCACTACGCCAGGATGTAGATTGTGTTACATAATTAAAAAAAACAGGTGACAAATAGAACTGAAACAGGTTCTTAAATGGAATGAAATGATATTGACTTCTTGTATACGTACTTTTGAAATCAGGAAAAATCCTTAATCAAACTCTTTTTATAATAAATGCAAAATATACCTCCTGATTTTATTCTCAAAATCGTCAAGTATGGTTATTTGATTATTGTCATGATGGTATTCCTTCAAGAAGTCGGATTCCCAAATCCTATCCCCAACGAGTTGGTTCTGCTGCTTTCAGGATATCTTTCCTTCACCGGCATGCTTAAAATTCAGCTTGTCATACTGGCCGCCGTCCTGGGAGATTTGTTGGGAAGTGGCATTCTCTTCTCTGTATTCTTCTTTTTCGGTAAAACCATTATGAAGCGGAAGCCACGTTGGTTGCCTGTCTCACAAAGAAAATTGCATAAACTCTCCTTAAAACTTCAGCAAAAAGGGTTTGCCGCTATATTGATCGGGCGTTTGTTACCTTTTGTCCGTGGATACGTTTCCGTGTTGATGGGATTAATGAATTTCCCGGCAAAGAAATATTCTTTAGTCTTGTTGTTGACTGCCATTTTCTGGTCTTGTTTTTATGTATTGACCGGATTTCTAATAGGACCTTACTGGAAACTGGTATCCGGTTATATTGCAAAAGGACAACCATTCATGGGTTTCATACCACTCCTAATTTTACTCGCTATTATACTTCTGTCAATTAAAAAATATTCAACTAAAAGCTATCATATAAAAAATCAAATCAATGAAAATTAACATTGCTTCGGAAACTAAGTATTTCATTCAGGGGAATGGTGTCCACACGGCATTTGTCGATCATGTGGCACTTATGAAAAATGCAGATAACATTGAAGTTGTCGTAAACGAAGAGGGTCATGGTGACATCTTTCATTGTCATACCTATGGGCCATATTATTTCCTAAAGGGGCTTCGGTATAAAGGACATCGGGTGCATACGGTCCATGTCATTCCCGAATCTATAGAAGGATCATTACCCAAGTCGGACTTTTTTATGCCTTTTGTAAAATGGTATTTCAAGAAAGTCTATTCCTATGCAGATGTATGTATTGCCATATCTCCCCAAGTGGAAAAAGCCATTCAGGAAACCGGTGCGCATACTGAAATCGTACGCATTAATAATCCGATTTCAACCGAGAAATGGAAATCAACACCGGAACGTCGAAAAGAAGGCCGGGCTTCACTTGGGATTGGGAAAAAAGAGTTTGTCATTCTTGGTGTCGGTCAATTACAAGCCCGCAAAGGTGTTGAAGAGTTCATCGACATGGCGGGTGAAATGCCTGAAGCTCGCTTTGTATGGGCAGGCGGGCGACCATTTAAAGCTATGACGGAAGGAATAGTCAGAATTAACAAAAGAATCGAAAATGCGCCTTCAAATATACAGTTTACCGGATTGCTTGATTTGGAAAAGATGCCGCAAATCTATGCAGCAGCCGATTTGTTTTTGTTCCCGTCTTTTCAGGAAAATTGTCCAATGGCTCCAATGGAAGCCGCAGCAAGTGGATTACCGGTTGTCTTTCGTGATCTGGAGGAGTACAAAACACTCTATGACCACACCTATATCCAGGCTAAAAACACAAAGGACTTTATTGACATCGCCCGCCGCATGATGAATGACCACTCCTATTACAAAGAGGCTGTTTTAATCTCGGACAATCTAATCAGACAGTTCGATAAAAATACAATCCGTGAGAAATTCATTCATCTCTATCAGGATTTAAATGAAAGGAAGTCTGCATTCTCACTCTTTCGAATCTAATATCACCTGATACTTACCCGAATCATAGAGATCGATGAGACTTCCGCAATTTTCTACAGAGAACCCGGAATTAATCGTCGATCTCCTTTTTATGACGTAGATCAGTTCCTTCGATAGAATAAATAGATGCTTCTGCTATATTTGTAGCATGGTCGGCAATACGTTCAATGTTTGAAACAATGCTATTCAAATTAATAAAGGTAAAAAGCAAATGCTGTGTCTCTTCCGGAAGACCACTTTTCATAATAGCCTTTTTAACCAATTTGTGTTTCATTCCATCTATTTCCTCGTCATTCTTGATGGTCCATATAGCATCTTCCTTTTCATTCATGAAAAACGATTGAATCGATTTTCTAACCATATTAATGCTTGACATCATCATATTGGAAATCACCTCGGACATATTCTTATATACACTTATGTCCTGAATCTTCGGAATCATGTGGGTAATATTTATGACGCAATCTCCGATACGTTCAAGATTGGAAACCATCTGATAAAGTGCCATTACTTTACGCAAATCAGAAGCAACGGGCTGTTGCAGCACAATTGTATCCACAATCTCGTCGGTAATTTGAACTTCATAAACATCGATCAGTTCTTCATTCGTATTCAGTATTTCCAGCATTTCGGCTGAAAGCTCTGTTTCTCCACTATTTATGGTTTTCTCCAACAGATCCAGCTGTTGCATGACAATATTTGACAATTCATCAAACGAAGTCTGTATTTGCTTTATGGCATTCTCTTTTTGTATATTCATAACCCAGATTATTTTATTTTTCTTTTTAAAAGGAATTATTATTAATCGCTTTACACACGGTGTTTCATTATCCAAACTTTCCGGTCAGATATCCTTCTGTACGAGGATCTTTGGGGTTCGTAAAGATCGTTTTTGTATTCTCATATTCAATTAATTCACCTAAATACATAAACATGGAATTGTCCGAAATACGGGCGGCCTGTGTCATATTGTGCGTAACCAGGATAATCGTATACTGATTTTTTAAATTCACAAGCAGATCTTCCACTTTCGCCGTAGCAACAGGGTCAAGAGCCGAAGTCGGTTCGTCCAGCAAGATAATGTCAGGCTTAAAAGCCAAAGCCCTCGCAATACAAAGACGTTGTTGCTGACCACCAGAAAGGAATGTTCCTTTTTTATGCAAGGAATCCTTTACCTCGTCCCAGAGCGTAACATTTCGCAGCGAAGTTTCAACAATCTGATCCCTTTCAGCTCTTTTCATGTGGATGCCGTTCAATTTATATCCGGCTATTACATTTTCATAAATACTCAATGTCGGGAAAGGATTGGGACGCTGAAAAACCATTCCGACTTTTCTGCGCAGTTTAATAGTCGACATCTCATAGATATTCTCGTCGAACAACTTTATTTTTCCTTCGGTTTTAATATTCGGATATAGATCATGCATCCTGTTTATTGCACGTAACAAAGTCGTTTTCCCACATCCTGAAGGCCCCATAATAGCCGTAATCGCATTTTTCTTAATCGTAGCCGATACATTCTTTACGGCAGGCTTATTCTGCTCATAGAATATAAATAGATTCTCTATGGATAATATAGGAGAAGGATCTGTAAAATTAATCTCGTTCATTTTTATAAATATATGTCTTGTAAGTGTTTACTATCTTGTCATTATTTAAGCGTTTCGTCTTGCGGCCACCCATTTGGAAGTTAAGTTTAGTATAAGTACAAATCCCATTAGAAACAAGGTCGAGCTCCAGATAAGATCAACCATGTTCGGATCGTTGTAAAATTGCCAAACCAACAATGGGACAGCACTCACCGGTTTTGTAATATTCCAGTTAATCCCGGGATTTCCAAGTATCGTAAGCATTAATGGAGCTGTTTCTCCCAAAACCCGCGAAATAGCAAGCAAAATACCAGTCACCAAACCACTAAGACTTGTTGGAATAAGCACCTTTAGGATCACTTTGTAATAGGGTGTTCCCAGAGCAATCGCAGCCTCTTTCAAGGTGTCCGGAATCATTTTCAGCGACTCTTCCGTCGAACGAATGATCAGGGGCAACATCATAATGGCCAGTGAAACACCACCCGCAAGAACAGAATAGCTGTGCGTAACATGCACAACAATCCAAAGGTAGACGATTATTCCTATAACGATAGAAGGTACCCCCTGCAATACATCTGTTATGTCACGTATGACATTGGCATACTTCGTATCACCGCTTTCGTAAAGGAAAACGCCTATCAAAAGTCCAAAAGGAATGGCAAAGATCGAAGAAAGGAATACCAGATAAAGCGAGCCGGTTATTCCGTTGGCAATACCGCCTGGAATTATTTCTCCATTTGCCTTGGCCATCATGGCCTGAAAAGTATCCGGAGCTACCTGGGTGAAAAATGCCCAGTTGATCTGACGGAATCCTTTAAATACCAATGTACCGATAATAAACACAACAATGGAAATGGTGATAACAGAGAGAACTATTACCAGAAGTAAAAACAGACGATCTTTGGCTTTCCTTTGAATGGAGTGATCCGGAAGCGTTTCTGCCGCATTTATTTTTATATTATTAGAAGTCTGATCCATTATACAACCTTTTTAATGATAAACTTACCAATGGCATTGACAATGGTTGTGATTAAAAACAAAAGCAATCCGATTTCAATCAAGGCACTTAATTGCAATCCGCTGGCCTCTCCGAATTGATTGGCAATCACACTGGCCATCGTATTCCCGGTACTAAACAGACCTGTCGGTAGAATATTTGCATTTCCAATCAGCATTGTAACAGCCATCGTTTCTCCCAGAGCCCTTCCAAACGCCAGGATATAGCTGGCTGTTATTCCGGAATAGGCATTGGGAATAATAACATTCCGGATAACTTCAAGACGGGTCGCGCCCAATGAATATGCGGCCTCCTTCAGCTCATTGGGAACCATCTGGATTGTCGTACTGCTCAATGATGTAGCATACGGTATGATCATGATGGCCAGAATAAGACTGGAAGTAAAAATGCCATATCCCTGCGGACTCAGACCTATCAGGACAATGAAGGGACGCAAGATGTAGAAACCCCACAAACCATAAATGATGGAAGGAATGCCGGCCAGCAAATCGACCATGGTACTTACAACTGAAGCCATGCGCGTATTTCTAAAATATTCGGCAACAAACAGCGATGTGGAAAAAGCCATCGGCAATGCGATCAACAAAGCAAGAATGGACGTAAACAAGGTACCGGCAATAAACGGCAAAGCTCCATATTGTTCTTTGCCCTGCGTCGGATCCCATTGTGTAGAGATCAGGAAATTCCACCCAAAATGCTGAAAAGAAGGGATGGAACCTCGTAACAACGAATAGACCATTCCTCCTGAAACTATCAGTATCAATAATGATGCTGTGAATAATACGGATTTTAAAACTTTATCACTATTCACTTGAAAAAAGTATTAATTATTATCAAATGAGTCCTTCATACTGGATTAACAGAACGTATAAAGGACTCATTTTAGATAAATCGTGAAACCACTATTTAGATAAAACGTGAAACCACTATTTTAAAATACGACGACCGTTATAGGTTACTGTACGCAGGATTGCTTTTGCTTTTGCAACAACCGGAGCAGGAAGCGGAGAATAATTGACTTTTCCAGCCATTCCCTGTGCCGTCGGACTAACCATCCAATAGAGCAATCTGACAGTTGCCAACGATTGTTCATAGGAACGTTTATTGTAATTCTGTTCTTTATAAAGAATCAACCAGGTGAAACCTGAGATCGGATAGGCATCCACTGCTGATGAATTTGTAATCATGACTCTGGTATCAGCAGGAATGAGACCTTTACCGGCTGCACTTACAGATGCGATACTGGCCTTAATGTATTTGCCGGCTTTGTTCTGTAGCAAGGCAGACGATATTTTTTCTGCAAAAGCATATTCAGAACCGACGTATCCTATTGCTCCGGCTGTTTGAGAGATGGTTCCGGCTACACCTGGATTCCCTTTGGCTCCAATACCTGTAGGCCAATTGACACTTTTTCCTGCTCCAAGTTTGGTAGCCCACTCTTTGCTGACTTTGGTCAAATAGTCTGTAAACATATTGGTTGTACCACTGCCGTCAGAACGGTGAACAACGGTGATTGCCAAATTCGGGAATTTAATGGTTGGATTGAGTCTTTTCAGTGCAGGGTCATTCCAATTTTTAATTTCACCCAGGAAAATCTTGGTCAATGTTTCAGGGTTTAACTTGATTTGACTAATGCCTGATAAGTTAAAAGCGATAACAACTGCTCCACTGCAAGTAGGAATGTGGAGAACAGAAGCCGGCATTTTAGCAATATCTGCATTGCTCATGAATGCGTCGCTTGCACCAAAATCCACTACTTTATCCGTCAAACTTTGAATACCGCCGCCGGATCCGATACCACCGTAAGAAACTTTTACGCCTGTTGTTTTTGTGTAATTCTGAAAGGCCATATTGTAAAAAGGCAGTGGAAATGTAGCTCCGGCTCCTGACAAGGAGGTACTGCTTTCACAAAATGCACTAGCTGCTACAAGAACTGAAGCCAATAATAGACTGATTTTTTTCATAATAATCAAGTGTATAATTAATTAAATAATCTATAATACGTTTTAGAAACTCATGCCTAAATTCACATAGAAACTGGTCGTTGAATTTCCTACTTTAAGATCCGAATAACGGAAGTTCGGGGAAATTTGGATTCCTTTCACCGGAACAAATTCGACACCTGCAATGTAGACCTGACCATCTGTTGAATTCCAGCCATTTGTAGCGGTACCGATCTTTTTGGATGTCAGATCGTCGTAGCGTGCAAAAACCGAAACTTGTTTTACAACCGGAAGTGTTCCGTACAACGAGAAACCGGAGAAATTGTGGTCTTTAACCATGCCATGGCCATTTTGAGTATTGTACTCTGCAGCTATACTTCCTTTATCACTTTTGTATCCTACAAAAGCATTGTAAGAACTTTGTGCTACATTCTTTTTTGAATAATCGGCATAGACTCTTGCATAAAGATTTTTGATGGGCTGAACAGTCAAACCTGCAGCGATCTGCACGGTGCTGTCTGCCTGAACTTTCTTATAGCCTTCTCCGTTGTATACGGCTAAATCAAGACTAACTTCAGGGGCAAACTGGAATTTGATCTTTGCTCCGAGGTCTGCGCTATTGCCGAATCCGTATTGATCCTGAAAGGATTTGTATAAATATCTTTTTCCCCATGTTGATTCCTGAAGGTCAAACATATTTTCACCAACCAAACCAAAATCCACTTTCATCAATTGATCCGAATACTCTGTATAAGCATTTTTCAGAAATACGGTAAAGGCGGAAGGACTTAAACCTGCCGTATTTGCAACATCAAAAAGAATTTTTCCGGAGAAATCACGACTGAAATTATAACCATAACCAAAATATGCGCGGGAAATTTCAAAAGCATTGTTGCTTTTACTATTAGAGTTGACGTTGGAGAAATCGCCAAATACGGTAACTATCGGTTTTCCACTTGGTGTAAAAGTATCTTTTACATTCTCTGCAGTTTGTGCCGATACCAATGAACTCATTCCAAAAAGTACAGCTAAGCCTAAATAGATTTTTTTCATTTTTGAATTTGTTTAATTACTTTATTTACGGAAACAAAGATATCGGCATCGCTTTTCAAAAAAGTGAAGGACCTATTACAATCGCATGAATGGATGTTACAATCGTATGAAGAACTTTAGTTCCTTCAAAAGCTTTTAGCAATCAAAATTAGTGAATCAATATTCAAATATATTTTTTGTCCCTGTCAAATAAAAAATCATCAGCTGATGTTTGGGCAATTGTCAGCTGATAGTTCGGCAATCATCAGCTGATGATTTTTCGGTTTGTGATGTGTCTGATTTACTGTGTGTTAATTTTGTGGTATTTTTGATCATTTGTATATTTATTGGTTATTCCTGGTAAAAGTGGCTCTTTTGCAATTTAGTTGAAAAAGTCAGAATATGTATACCGAAAAAGCACATTGAGCAAGCGTAAAATCAATTGCTTGCAATTCATGAAAAAGAGTTCAGAACTGGAGTGATTATATTGATA
>Ga0302286_10002565_pt1 | contig 12582 bp, 7 predicted proteins | sample III_Fen_E2_3_FD_198765 | JGI IMG/M metagenome (GOLD analysis project Ga0302286, IMG submission 198765) | Peat permafrost microbial communities from Stordalen Mire near Abisko, Sweden - III_Fen_E2_3 | ecosystem: Environmental > Terrestrial > Soil > Wetlands > Permafrost | place: Sweden: Abisko...
TTGTTTTATACGGGATTTAACGTTGATTTGTTTAATTTTACAAAGGAAAATATGTTTGTTGATTTAATTTTAAGAAATTTTAAGGCATCTCCTTGGAATCTCCTAGGAATTTTTGTAGTTTTATACGGGATTTAACGCTAATTTGTTTAATTTTACGAGGGGAAAATATGTTTATCGGAAATAGATATTCAAAATAGTTATTTGAAATAGTTATTTGAAATAGTTATTTGAAATAGTTATTTCTCACATTTTATAAAGATATATAAATTCAACTTTAGGAATTTCCTAGGAATTTCCTAGGAATTTTTGTAGTTTTATACGGGATTTAATACTGATTTATTTAACTTTACGAGGGGAAAATATGTTTATCGATTTAATTTCAAGAAATTTTAAGGCATCTCCTTGGAATTTCCTTGGAATTTTTGTAGTTTTATACGGGATTTAACACTGATTTGTTTAATTTTACAAAGGAAAATATGTTTATCGGAAATAGATATTCAAAATAGATACTTGAAATAGTTATTTCTTACATTTTATAAAGATATATAAATGAACCTTCAACTTTAGGAATTTTTGTAGTTTTATACGGGATTTAACACTGATTTGTTTAATTTCACGAGGGGAAAATATGTTTATCGGAAATAGATATTCAAAATAGATACTTGAAATAGTTATTTCTTACATTTTATAAAGATATATAAATGAACCTTCAACTTTAAGAATTTTTGTAGTTTTATACGGGATTTAACGCTGATTTGTTTAATTTTACCAAGAAAAATATGTTTATGAGCCTCCGGAATATGAATAGTTTGTTTAATTTCCACGGATCCATCCTTTTGATCCTCAATGGAAGTAAGTTGTATAATGGTTCTATAGGGAACCTCCTCGTTCATGAGTTCAAATATTACTTCCTGAGTTTTATCATTGATAATATCTTCAATTTTTCTATCGGTTTTTTCAAAATCATTAAAAATCCATTCACCTACTTCCGCATTAGATTTAATAAGAGAAAGAAGATCTTGAACTCCGGTTTTTTCTATAGCTGATCCGTAGAAAATATTACTAAAATTATTTTTCAAAATTTCTGTCATTGGTAGTAGTCTCCCTTTTGAAATGAGATCAATTTTATTTACAAAAGCTATAGTTTTATTCCTTGGAAGATTTTCTGCAAAGTCATTTATTGTCATAGAAAGTTTTTTTGAGCCATCAAAAACAAAAAGAAATAAATCAGCATTATTAGCATTCTTTTTCGCAATTGCGCTGAGGGCCATTTCTTCTTTTCTTCTTTTATTACTTATTCCGGGAGTATCAATGAAGACAATTTGTGTTTCATTTTCTGTATAGACCGCTAGAGTTGGTAACCTTGTAGTATTTGGTTTTGGCGAAACAATACAAACATTCGAATTCACGATCATGTTTGCTAGAGTAGATTTTCCTGAATTTGGAGCTCCAAAAACTGCTACTGTAATAGATTTTTTTTCCATTTATATATTTTATCTCTTTTGTTTAGAAAATTTTGTTCCTTTTGAAATATATGTTATTCTTTTATAAGAGGTTTTTAAAAAATGGCAGTACCAAAGTATAAGACATCAAAGTCAAGAAGAAATCAGAGAAGAAATCATCATAGAATAGATCCAAAGTCTATTGCTGTGTGTTCAAATTGTAATCATATGCATGTTTATCACCATATCTGTGATAATTGCGGATTCTATAGAGGAAAAAAATTAAAATAATTTCCCTAAATAATATCATTATAAAAAAAATTAGATCTTTATTGTTAAAATTTTAAAGGAAATTCCTTCAAATTAAAGATTTTTTACACTTCTAAACTAAGATTCTCTAAATCAAGGATTTTATAAACTAAGACTTCCTAAATCAAGGATTTTCTAAATCAAGGATTTTCAAAACTAAGGATTTTATAAACTAGAATTTCCTAAACCAAGATTTTCCAAACTGGATTTTCCAAACTAGGATTTCCCAAACTAGGATTTCCTAAATCAAGATTTCCCAAACTGGAATTTCCTAAACCAAGATTTCATAAACCAAAGATTTTAAACCAAGATTTCCTAAATCAAGGATTTTTTAAACCAAGATTTCCCAAACTGGAATTTCCTAAACCAAGGATTCTCTAAACCAAGATTTTACAAACTAGGATTTCATAAACCAAAGATTTTAAACCAAGATTTTCCAAACTAGGATTTTCTAAATTAAGGATTTCCCAAATCAAGGATTTTCAAAACTAAGGATTTTCTAAACTAGAATTTCCTAAACCAAGATTTTCCAAACTAGGATTTCCTAAATCAAGGATTTCCCAAACTAGGATTTTCCAAACTGGAATTTCCTAAACCAAGATTTCCTAAATCAAGGATTTTCCAAACTAGGATTTCCTAAATCAAGGATTTCCCAAACTAGGATTTTCCAAACTGGAATTTCCTAAACCAAGATTTCCTAAATCAAGGATTTTCCAAACTAGGATTTCCTAAATCAAGATTTCCCAAACTTGAATTTCCTAAACCAAGATTTCCTAAATCAAGGATTTTCCAAACTAGGATTTTACAAACTAGGATTTCATAAACCAAAGATTCTCTAAACCAAGATTTTACAAACTAGGATTTCATAAACCAAAGATTTTAAACCAAGATTTTCCAAACTAGGATTTCCCAAACCAAGATTTTATAAACTAGGATTTTCCAAACTAGAATTTCCTAAACCAAAGATTTTAAACCAAGATTTCCCAAATTAGGATTTCTTAAATTAAGGATTTTCCAAACTAGAATTTCTTAAACCAAAGATTTTCCAAACTAGAATTTTTTAAACCAAAGATTTTATAAACTAAGATTTTCTAAATCAAGGATTTTACAAACTAAGGATTTCATAAACTAGGATTTCCCAAACTAGAATTTCTTAAACCAAAGATTTTACAAACTAAGGATTTCATAAACTAGGATTTCCTAAACCAAAGATTTTACAAACTAAGGATTTCCTAAACCAAAGATTTTACAAACTAAGGATTTCATAAACTAGGATTTCCCAAACTAGAATTTTTTAAACCAAAGATTTTATAAACTAAGATTTTCTAAACCAAGGATTCTCTAAACCAAGATTTTACAAACTAGGATTTCATAAACCAAAGATTTTAAACCAAGATTTTCCAAACTAGGATTTCCCAAACCAAGATTTTATAAACTAGGATTTTTTAAACCAAAGATTTTCCAAACTAGGATTTCATAAACCAAAGATTTTAAACCAAGATTTCCCAAATTAGGATTTCTTAAATTAAGGATTTTCCAAACTAAGACTTCCTAAATCAAAGATTTTAAACCAAGATTTTTTAAACCAAAGATTTTCCAAACTAGAATTTCTTAAACCAAGGATTTTATAAACTAAGACTTCCTAAATCAAGGATTTCCCAAACTAGGATTCTCAAAATCAAGGATTTTCCAAACTAGGATTTCCTAAACCAAGATTTTATAAACTAGGATTCTCAAAATCAAGGATTTTCCAAACTGGATTTTCTAAATTAAGGATTTTCTAAATCAAAACTTCCTAAATCAAGGATTTTCCAAACTAGGATTTCCTAAATAAAGGATTTTAAACTAGAAAGTTTTCAAATTTAGAAGTTTTTTTTTAAATTTAAAATTAATTTTTAGAATTAATTTTCTTGAAAAAATAGATATTAAGCCAAGGAAAATTGCAGGTAGTCCGTAAGCCGATTTCTGTTTTAGGTACACATCTGTCTAGGATAAATATTACTATTTACCTCATGCCATCTACCTGAGTGTTTTAACCAGAAAGAATACTGAACACTCTGCTTGATGTTGCTTTAGAAGGGGTTTGTCAACATTTCTATTACTAGAGAATGTAGTGAGCTCTTACCTCACTGTTTCACCCTTACCACACCTATAAATACTATAACATAATTTTATTTAATTGTAATTTTTATAATTTTAATTGTAAATTTTGTAAATATTGCTTTAGGCTTGCATGACGCTTTTTGCAACATCGGAAAAGGAATCAAAATTTCTAGCAGCTAACTCCGCTAAACTTTTTCTGTCCAAAGGGTTTTCCATTTTATTTAAATTTTCAATGAATCGGCCATAGGTAAATCCTAACATTCTAAGTCCAGCATTTAGTCTTGTAATCCATAGTCTTCTGAAATCTCTTTTTTTATTTCTTCTATCGCGGTATTGGTATTGTAATTTCTTACGAACCTTGTCAATAGCAATTCTATAACAACAATTTTTTCTTTCTGTAAATCCCTTTGCCAAAGCTAAGATTTTCTTTCTTCTTTGGTTTCTCGTAACACTTCTCGTTATTCTCATTTTTTCTCCTTATTTTTTTTTCGGTAAATTCATTCTAATTAACACCTTGGTTTCTGCATTAGATGCAATTCTTGTACCTACATTTTTTAATGCTCTGGAACTTTTAAATCTTCTACGATGTCTTGCATAACCGTGAGCAACAATAATTTTTCCATTTTTACTAAGTTTGATTCTTTTGCTCAAACCAGAATGAGTTTTCATTTTAGGCATTTTATATTATAATACTTTATTTTTTAAAATTACAAACAAATTTGAACAAATTTGAACAAATTTAGAAATTATCTACAAAATTATTTTCAATAATGAAGAAATTATACCATAATTCCAAAAGTAATTTAAGAAATTATACCATAATTCCGAAAATAATTTGAGAAATTATACTATTCCGAAAGATCTTTAATTTTTTTTATTAAATTCCCTAATGAATCCGGAGAAACAGAGATTATTTTTAGAAATTTAAGATTTTTAAATCCTATAGATGAAATTAGATCAGATTGGTTTTTAATTAGCGTATCAAGTTCTTGAAAAATCTTCTCAAGAGAGTAGAAAAGATGTAGAAAAATTTTAGAAAGTTCCCAATCACCTAAATCTGTATTTTTTATAAGCAATGGAAGTTTGATAATTAAATCTAAAATACATTCTAACAGCATAAAAATATATTCAAGGGAAGCTTCTTGATTAATATTTAAATTATTAAATTCTATGGTTTTTTTTTGTTTTATTTGCTCTATTTTGAGTTTTGTATTTAGATTATTTAATTTAATTCGAAATGGCCAAATATTTTTTGATAAAATTTGAAGAGAAAATTCATAGGTAGATTCCTTTGAATCAAGATTTTTACTTAAATTGAAATCGGTTTTAATTCCTATATAGGAGAAATGATTTTCCTTTTGTTCAATTTTTTTAAGTTGAATTTCTAAATTATTTTTTAAACATTTCTCAAGTATTTCTTCTTTTTTTTCCTGGTCTATAGTGAAAAAATAAAAATTATTTTTAAAAATATTATTTAATAGAAAGTGTAAATGTTCTGAGTATAGTTTTTTTTGTCTTTTACTGTCCTGTAAAGCTATTTTTGATTCTAGAAGAGATTTCTCTAGTTTGATGATAAAATCCATATTCCATTTTTTTGTTTCCGTAGTTTTTGCTAGGATATTTTCAATAATTTGAATTTTATTCTCATTTAATTTAATTTTTATTTCATTTAAAGTTTCAAAATTATAATTTAGAATAATATCCCTCACTAATTTTGTCAAAATACTATTTTTTATTATTTCTTTGGTTTTTAACTCTGAAGAAAAGAAGAAGAAACCTAAAAATTTAAAAATCTCAAGAGATAAATTAGCTTCCATTGAGTAATCAATAGGCATTGATTTTCCACCAATACTTTGATATATTTTCTTCATAGAAAGACCTATAGAGGCCCTAAATAAATTTCCTAGGGACTTAAACCATGATCTTTTTTTACCATAATTTTTCAATATTACCTGATCCCTATAGTCTAATAATGTTTTAAAATCTATAGTCTTAAAATCCTTACGATGGAAACAGAAATAAAATAACATCTGCCATTATAACAAATAAACTATTAAAATTTAAAAAAAATTATATAAAATCTAAAAACCTTTCTCAAAATCCTTTCTCAAAACTCCTTCAAGAAAACATAAAATACCATTTCAAATCCAGGAAATTCTTTCAAAAAAATATAAAATTCCTTCAAGAAAACATAAAATCCCCTTTTAAATCCAGGAAATTCTTTCAAAAAAATATAAAATCCCTTCAAGAAAACTTAAAATCCCCTTTTAAATCCAGGAAATTCTTTCAAAAAAATATAAAATCCCTTCAAGAAAACTTAAAATCCCATTTCAAATCCAGAAAATCTTTCTCAAAATTCCTTCAAGAAAAACCCACTCAAGAAAACTTAAAACTCCTTTTGAAAGCTAGGAAACCTTTCTCAAAATTCCTTCAAGAAAAACCCACTCAAGAAAACATAAAACTCCTTTTTAAATCTAGGAAACCTTTCTCAAAATCCCTTCAAGAAAAACCCACTCAAGAAAACATAAAACTCCTTTTTAAATCTAGGAAACCTTTCTCAAAATCCCTTCAAGAAAACTTAAAATCCCATTTCAAATCCAGGAAACCTTTCTCAAAAACCCTCAAGAAAAACCTTTTCCAAAAAAATATAAAATTCCTTCAAGAAAACATAAAATACTCTTTCAAATCCAGGAAACCTTTCTCAAAATCCCTTCAAGAAAAACCCACTCAAGAAAACTTAAAACTCCTTTTCAAATCCAGAAAACCTTTCTCAAAATCCCTTCAAGAAAAACCCACTCAAGAAAACTTAAAATCCCATTTCAAATCCAGAAAATCTTTCTCAAAATTCCTTCAAGAAAAACCCACTCAAGAAAACTTAAAACTCCTTTTTAAATCCAAGAAATTCTTTCAAAAAAACCTTTTCCAAGAAAAACCCACTCAAGAAAACATAAAATTTCACTTACAAATCCAAAAAAATTCCTTAAGAAAGATTTATAAATTCTAATAAATATTAGAAATCTTTTAAATAGAGGAAAATCTTAGGTTAGAATATTTTATGACCAGTTTAGAAATAAATGTAGCTAATTTAAATTTTTTAAATTTTTTGAATTCTATTGTGGATAGGAAATCCTCCTATGGATTTTTGAAAAACCTATATATAAATAGAGGTTCTAAAACTCTTGAATTTTTCACATCGAATTTAGATGTTTCTTCTTTTTTTATTCTATCGAATTTTCAATCTACGGATTTTCAATCTACGGATTCTCAATCTACGGATTCTCAATCTACGGATTCTCAATCTGGGGAAGTATATTCCGTTAAAAGTGATACTTTTTGTCAATTTGTAAAAAAATCTAAGGATAAAATATCTATAAATATTGAAAGTAATACAATCGGTAATAGGATTTGTAATAACCTACATATTATAAATAAAAAAACTAGATGTAGTTTGATTGATTCTAAGGAAAAACATCCCTTGGATTTAGAGAAAATTATAAATTCCATGGAATTTTGCGGTAAAATTCATATTAATATTTTAAAAACTCTTATAAATAAGGTTAAAACTTCCTTAAATGTAGATGATACTAAAGCTGTAATTGAAATTCAGGATGATAAACTAATTTTTGGAGTTTATGAAGCTTCAAAACGTATTGCCTTTGGATTCTGTCCTATGAAATGTGAAAAACCTCTTAAAATTTCTATAAAAACAAAACTATTAGGTAATATTTTAAAATTTCTAGAAACTCTTAAAACCTTTAATAAAACTCTAGATAAAGATTTTGTAGATATTTTTTTCCATAATAATTCTTTGATATTTACTGGTAAGGATGGTTCCATTGATAATGGTTCCATTGATAATGGTTCCATTGATAATGGTTCAATTGGAAATGCTTTTTTAATAGTTAATTCCTTAGAAAGTTCTAATTCCTTTAATTTCCATCCGGAACGTTTTCTCTATGATTGGAATGAAACCGCTAGAATTAATCTTTTAGAATTTCAAAATATAGTGGAAAAATGTCAAATATGCGCTTCTACAAATGTACGAAATATAAATATTATTCCCCTAAATAATACTCTAGAGAATAATATTCTAGAGATTTCTACCTTTGATCCTATAAACGGATATGCTCTTTTTCGTTGTCCCTTTGAGGGAAATTTAACTCATAATATATTTTTAAATGTTGATATTTTATTGGATTTTTTAAGTATGTGTTCTGGGAGTTCTGGAGCCGGTGGAACTGGGAGTTCTGAGATTTTAATTCATAATAATAATTCTAGAAATGCCATAGTGATTGAAAATAGTTGTTCTATTAATGACCTAACTATTTCTTCCTTTTATATTATTGCGCCTTTGGTTATGAATAGGTTTTCAACTCTAAGCCAAATTGATCAAGGAGATTCCTTATCAAACTCCTTAGGAAACTCCTTAGGAAACTCCTTAGGAAACTCCTTTTCTCTTTCCTGTAAAGATCTATCAAAAAGAATAGGAGTTTTAAATAGTATTGTAGAAAAAAAATCTCCCTGTGTAGAAATACAAAATATAGAAATTTCTCCAAGATTTGATGGAATTTCCATGACCACTACAAACTTAGAAATAACAATTCATGATAATATTAAAATAAATCTAGATCGAAATCAAGATCAAAATCAATCTAATTTTCAGGAAATTCGAGTTAAAAGTTCTGTTTTTTATGAGTGTTTTAAGTTTTTTAAAAAGGATATAAAAATTTTATCTAATGATAGAAATATAGAGATTCAAGAGGAAAAGGGATTTTTTATTTTAAATAATTGTGAAGGCAAGTTGCCAATTGAGAGATATAAATCTGAGGATTATCGTCTGATTTGTAGTTTAGATTTTGGTATTTTTCAGAATCTTTTAGAATCTATAAATATAAATATTGATGAAACAGGATTTTTACGTATTTTAATTAAAGATAATAAACTAACTCTAAGTTTAAATGATAAAAAAAGAGTGTGTTTTAAATTTATTTTCTTGGAAGAACCTTCCGAGCGGGAGGAGGATTCCAGGAACATTGATATTTTAATCAATCCAAAATATCTTAAGGAATTAATGAATCTCTATGGAGAGGTTCGAATTTACTGTGATCAATTTTGTAAAAAGATTTTATTTCAATCTAGTTTAGATTTTAAAAGTAAGAAGGAGAATGATTTATTTATAATTATTAAAGCTATAGATGGTTTTCGTTTAAATCTTGAAAGTTTTTTGAATTTGGATAATTTTGAGATTTGTGAATTTAGTGTTCCGGAGTTTAAAATCGCCGTTGATAAGGTACTTTTACTGAGTAGTTCTAATTTAGTGTCCCTAAAATTTAATATTACCTCAGACTCTATAAAATTTAGTACCTATAATTATTTTGAAAATAGTTATTTGAATTCGGAAATTGAGTGTAAAAGTTCAGGAGATATTATCTCGGGAGATATTATCTCAAGAGATATTATTTTTGAACTTAACGGAGAACATATTGCATCTATGATTAAAACTCTTCAGGAACCAACTATGTTTATACTTTTTAATATTCATCGTAGGGAAATTTTCTTTATTAATTCTAGTCGAGATCTTTTTTATATTAATATTAAACTTCTGAAGATCAATTAGAATTTTTGAAGGTAAATAACAGGAGAATTCTGAATATATTAAAGATAAATAATAGAAGAATTAATTTCTAATATTTTATTTTCAAAAACTATTTTTTCAGAAATGAGCTGAATATTTATAAAAGATTTATTTTGAAAGTGAGAGGAATTAGATAATATTTTAGATTTTGGAAGAAGAATTTTAATCCACTGTCCATTAATTAGGGCTAGAAAGATGAAATACTGGTTTAAACTATAGGTTAATTTTACATTTTCAAAACCATAGAAATTTACGGAAAATTCAAAGGAATCACTAATAAAACCTTCGAGATTATTAAAAAAGAAAAAAGAGGGGTTCTTAGAATTATTATAGGCAATAATTTTATCCTGACATTTTAAAATATTATCATAGGAAATTTCAATGATTTGAACACCCTGAGAGAGAGTAAAACATTTATGGAACTGTAAATTATAATTAAAAAATCCGGAAATAGAAAGGGTTTTATCTTTATGGGTATATAGTATGGAATTATTTAGGAAAAGAAATTCTGCGGAAATACTATCATCCTTGCTAATATAATCAATAAGAGAAATAATAGAGTTTTTTTCTATTAGAATTGCAAAATTTTTAGAATAAAACAAATTATTAAAATTAGAATTTTCTAAATTTTTATAGTGTATTTTTTTACTTTCTAATTGGATATAGGAAAAGGCGTGATTTGTGGCCGATAGGATTTTTTGTTGAATATCTATATATTGGAAGATTTCCTTAATTAGAACTTCAATATTTGTAAAAATATTAATAGATTTCATAATTTCTAGAGTTTTAGTGAAGTTTTCATATAGATTTTGTAAAAGAAATCGACTTCCCTGAATAAAAAGATAGAAATAAATATTTTTTTCATAGAGATTATGGAAATTCAAGGGTAAAATAAGAATTTGATTTTCATAAATATCCTTGGCTAATTGGGTGAAAATTTTTGAGGCTTCTAGAAGGTTTGGATGGGAAAAAAGAAATTCTTTCCAGGGCATATTAGCATTTTGATCCTTTAAAAGATTAATAAAAAATAGACTTTCTAACAAAATAGATTTATTTTCGAAAAATAAAGTGAGAATATCAGAAGTAATATCCGGAGAATTTTCCTTTGAAACAAAGTTTTTAAGACTAATGGAGTATTTTGTATTTTTTAAAAGAATATAATTATTAACTTTTTCTATTTCTTCGAAGATTTTTGTTATTTCCTGAAAAAAAGGTTGATTATTTTCTCTGAAATCCTTTTTAAGAGCAAAAAGAGAATTGTAATCCTTAATAAATTGTTGAAGTTTTTTTACAATAATATTTAAACTATCGGAGAAAATATTAATTAAATTATGGCTATGGAGAAATTTGATGATATCATTGATTTTTTTATATCGATCCTGAAGAATTAGAATTATATTTTTTTTATTTTCAAGTTCATAGCTATTAATAAAGGAAATTAGGTTTAAAATATCTTTTTTTTCGTTACCATCGGAGCTTTTCGAATTTAAATTCTCTAGAATCTCATTTACTATTTTGAGATCGTAGGATAGAATTTTTTGCTTTATATCTTCCTCTTTGAATTTTTCCTCAAAGAATTTTATTCCATAGAAATTTAACTGATTTTCTATTTTTAGAAAGGTTTTTTCAATGTTTTCAAAGCTATAATCATAATTAAGCTCCTTTAAATCTTCCATAATATTTTCTAAAGAAACTACTTCTTTAAGAGTTAAGAGTGGGCATTCGAAAATGGAGCATTGGGAAATGGAGCATTTCAAAATATTAATTTCATAATTTTGTAGATTTTTATTTTTTAGATTTTCAAGAATATAGCATAGATTTCCTTCAATTTTTTCTATAGAGTTTTGAGTTTTTTGAAAATCCTGTAAAGGTAGTTTTAAGGTTTCTTCAAGAGTTATTTTATATATATTTTCGAAGTTTTTAATAGTTTCAATATTTTTTAGAAAGTTTTCAAGATCACTCCAGTTTTCCAAAGTGAAATTTTTTTCCTGTAGAAAGTTTAAAAATTTCCATAGATCCCTAAGACTTAAATCATTATTAAATTTTCCTTGAATTTCCATAGCTTTTTGGAAATATAGAGATTCCTTTGATTTAATTTCATTAAATAGAGTTTCCATTTGATCTATAGAATATTTTCCAAGTATTTTTTGAAAATCCTCTATTTTTTTAGGAATATTTTCCGGAGAGCAGGAAAGAGTTGTAGCAATTGTATTAATCATAGATCGTTTTTGATAATTACTGATTTTGGATTTACATTTTTCTAGAAATATTACTATATTATCCTCTATGGATATATTGTGTTTTTTGAGAAGATCTAGAAACTCCTGTAGTTTTGAAAAGAGTAGTCCTGAGGAAATTCCTGAGGAAATTCCTGAGGAAATTCCTGAGGAATTATTTTCATCATAAATTATATTTAATAGAACCTTAAGATCTTTAGAAAAATTTCGATATTCCTTATAAATTTCAATGGATATTTCTAGATTTCCATTAATAGTCTTAAGATTATTGTAATTTTCTATAAGATTATTTAAATGATTTTTTAGTTCCTCAATATTTTTCTTTTCCGTGATTTCTAGAAGTTTTTGAAGATTTTGATTTCTTTGAAATTTTTCCTTTTTTTTCTCATTTATTATATTTTGTAGATTATCAAGATTGGAATAATTTATATTATAATCGGAAAGAATTTGAAAAAGTTTATCTATTATTATTTTAAGATCATATTCGGTTTTTATCTGTAGTTTTTCTAGTATATTTTTAAGAATTTTTTCCTTTTTTTGTTGATTTTGGAAGGAAGTTCTAAGAATTGTTTCTAGATCGGTAATTTTCTGGATTTTTAAGGATTCTAGAAGATTTTTTAAATCATATATATTAGAAATTGGAAGTATATGGAAAATTTTAGATTCTAGATTTTGAAGAATTTTTTGTTTTTTCTCTATGGATTCTAGATTTGGAATTATATCTATTTTTTTTTCAAGAAAATATTGTAAATTTTCTTCTTTTTCAAAGATTTTCTCTATAAAATAGGAGGTTTTCTCTAATAATATTTTATTTTTTTCATCGAAATTTAAAATAGAAAATAAATCTTCTAAGGAT
>Ga0302286_10002570_pt1 | contig 12556 bp, 10 predicted proteins | sample III_Fen_E2_3_FD_198765 | JGI IMG/M metagenome (GOLD analysis project Ga0302286, IMG submission 198765) | Peat permafrost microbial communities from Stordalen Mire near Abisko, Sweden - III_Fen_E2_3 | ecosystem: Environmental > Terrestrial > Soil > Wetlands > Permafrost | place: Sweden: Abisko...
GTGATGGATGAACTGCGCGATTACCGTTTCTACGCAACAGATATGTTGCACCTTAGTGAGTTAGCCACAAATTTTATCCAGGAAAAATTCAATGGGGTTTTTCTGGACAACGAGGGCAAAGAGATAGATCTTGCGATTGACAAGATTGTTAAAACATTAGCACACAAACCCTTTCATCGGGAAAATTCATCTTATCAGGATTTGCTTTCCAGAATGGGTGACGAAGTTTCAAAAATTACCACCAAATATCCCTGGATTAATCTCGATGGACTATTAATTGATATCGTTCAAAAAAAGGAACTTTAAATTTTTTTTAATCATTCCTTTGTTTATTTTTACCTATCTACAGTTAAATAAATAAGACCTTCCGTCATTCAATTTTAATCGTCCGAAAATATGGGGTACCTGAATTTTGATAAGGATAAATTGGTCAATTTGTCTTATTCACTGGAACGTGAAACATTGCGGACCAATCGGGGAGGCGCCTATTCATCCACTACCCTGGCAGGATGCAATACGCGAAAATATCATGGTTTACTGGTCGTTCGGCTCGACGAGCTGGACGGGGGGAAACATGTATTGCTCTCTTCCCTCGACGAAACAATCATCCAGCACGAAGCACAATTTAACCTTGGGATTCACAAATTTCCCGGTGATTTCTACGAACCAAAGGGACACAAATACATCCGCAATTTTGAGTTTGATACCATTCAGAAACATACCTACAGGGTAGGAGGGGTGATCCTGACCAGAACCAGATTACTCGTAGAACACGAGAACCAGTTGTTGGTAAAATATACCCTTGAGGAGGCAAACAGTCCGACGAAACTTCGGTTCAAACCATTTATGGCTTTCCGTAATGTGCACACACTTAGCAAGGCCAACCTGTATGCCAATTCGAAGTATACACCAGTTGCCAACGGAATCAAAATGAACCTCTACGAGGGTTATCCGGATTTTTTCATGCAACTGTCCAAAGAGTGTGATTTTGTTCCTGTTCCGGATTGGTACAAAAATATTGAATACATCAAAGAGCAGGAGCGGGGTTACGAATTTCAGGAAGATCTTTTCGTACCCGGATATTTTGAAGTCTCCATCAAAAAAGGGGAATCGATCTTTTTTTCTGCTTCAACAACCGAACAAAAACCCGCAACCTTTTTCAAAAGGTATGAAAGTGAGAAAAAATTACGAATTCCAAGAGACTCCTTTATCAATTGCCTGCTCAACTCCGGGAAACAATTTTTATGGGAACGGAAGGATGGTATTGACCTCATTGCAGGTTACCCATGGTATGAATCCATATCAAGGCAAACATTAGCTGCTCTTCCCGGCATCTTCCTGATACTGGGTGATCTGAAAAATTTTGAAGCGGTGCTTCAAACCAATCTGAAACGGCTTCGCAACGGCCTTTTACCCAAATATGCCGGACAAGAGAGTTTCTATGATGCGGCTGATGCACCCCTGGTCGTTTTCAATGCACTGCAGAAATTAACAAAATTCAGATCGGAGAAAGAGATCTGGAATACCTATGGGGCCTACCTGAAAGAAATTCTGAACAACTACCGCGAAGGCACCGACTTCAACATACACATGCTGGAGAACGGTCTGATTTATGCCAAGCAGGAGGGTGTTGCACTTACGTGGATGGACGAATATTTTGAAGGCAAACCAGTTACCCAACGGGGAGGACTGGCCGTCGAAATCAATGCATACTGGTACAATGCGGTCTGTTTCGCACTCGAACTGGCCGGGGCCTCCGGTGACAAAACATTTGTAAAGGACTGGAAAGATCTGCCTGCCCTCATCGCTGAATCTTTTCTCTCTCATTTCTGGTGCGAAGAGTGCGGACAACTGTCCGATTATATCGATGGCGATTACACCGACTGGTCGGTTCGGCCCAATATGATTTTAGCAGCGGCACAAGATTTTACTCCTTTGTCACGTACACAGAAGAAACTTATCGTCAGTACGGTACGAAACAAACTTCTTACTCCGGTTGGTATCCGTACACTCACCCCCGAGCATGTTGCCTACAAAGGATTTTCAGGCGAGCGGGCCAATGATTTTTCTCAGGCAGCCCACCAGGGGACTGTTTATCCTTACCTGATCTATCCGTTTATAAAAACCTACCTCGAAGTTCACAAGGCCGGAGGGCTTTCATTTGCCAAAAACTGCCTGGAAGGATTTAAAAACGAGATGTCCGAAAATTGTATCGGATCGCTCTCGGAGGCTTATGAGGGTAATCCGCCACACACGGCAAAAGGATCGATCTCACAAGCCTGTAATGTGGCTGGTGTAATCATGGCCTATGCCTTGATTGAAAAGTTTGAAGAAACAAATAAAATCACAAGCTAACTTAACCAAAGATATGAAGGTATTGATGTTTGGATGGGAATTCCCTCCTCATATAAGCGGTGGATTAGGTACAGCAAGTTTTGGCCTGACCAAAGGGTTGGCTGAGTTCCAGGATATTGAAGTGCTTTTCGTTGTTCCAAAAGCCTATGGGGACGAAGATGTTACTGCCGTAAAGAAAATCATTGGTGCCAACGAAATCACCATCACCCGGAAGCATGTCAATGTGCACAATATTGACATACAAATTGATTTATCAGAAGTAAAGTCTAATCTGGTTCCCTATGCAGATCCGGAAGAATTCTGGCAATTGACGCAGCAACGATTCACAGCTGCAACCCGTTTTATTCAGACAGATGCACAGGGAAAGATCCCCTTCTCAGGAAAATATGGGGCCAACCTGCTCGAAGAGATTGCCAATTATGCCATCGTAGCCGAATACATTGGCCGTGAATACGATTTTGATGTGATACATGCCCACGACTGGTTGGCTTATCCTGCAGGGATTGCGGCCAAACGGGTTAGCGGGAAACCATTGGTGATCCATGTACACGCAACCGATTTCGACCGCAGCGGGGGCAGTGTCAATCCAAAAGTCTATGCCATTGAACGGGAAGGTATGGAAGTTGCCGATCAGATTATAACGGTCAGTAATCTTACCAAAAAGATAGTCATCGAGAAGTATGGCATCAATCCCAATAAAATTACGACGGTTTACAATGCTGTGGAACCCGTCGAAAACAAGGATGCGGAGCAGTTCAAAAGAGGGATCAACGAAAAAATTGTCACCTTTTTGGGACGCATAACCCTGCAGAAAGGCCCTGAATATTTCATCGAAGCTGCCTATCAGGTCTTAAAACGGACCGATAACGTCCGGTTTGTAATGGCAGGCAGTGGCGACATGATGGAGAAGATGATCAGACGGACCGCCCGCCTTGGAATTTCCGACCGGTTTCACTATACCGGCTTTCTTCGTGGAGATGATGTCTTCGATATGTTTCGCATGAGCGATGTCTATGTTATGCCATCCGTTTCCGAACCCTTTGGTATCTCTCCCCTCGAAGCAATGATGACCGATGTACCTGTAATTATCTCCAAACAATCCGGCGTGGCCGAAATTCTTACACATGCCATCAAAGTTGATTTCTGGGATATCAATGCCATGGCAGATGCGATTTACGGAATCATCAAATATCCGGCTTTATCCGCCATGTTCAAAAAATTCGGCCGGGTTGAGGTCGATAGTCTGCAATGGAAACATTCTGCAGCACACGTCCGCGAGGTTTACAAAAAAGCAATCAGATAATAACCACCGATAATCGTTCGAACCATGAAGACAATCTGCTTAAACTTTCATATTCACCAGCCCTTTCGTTACCGCAAATACCGTTTTTTTGATATAGGAAATGATTCCTATTATTACGATGATTATGCAAACGAAACAATCATGCGTGAGATAGCAGATAATTGTTATCTACCTGCCAACCATATTCTTTTGAAACAAATCCAAAAATGCAAAGGAAAATTTAAAGTCTCATTTTCTATTACCGGGGTTGCACTGGAACAATTCAGGCTTTACGCGCCCGAAGTAATTGATTCATTCAAAGAGCTGGCAGCAACGGGTGCGGTTGAGTTTCTCTCCGGACCTTATGCCAATTCGCTGGCTTCGCTTGTAGATGAGCAACTCTTTGCCAAACAGGTAAAAAAACATGACGATCTGATCGAAGAATATTTTGGTCAAAAGCCAAAAGTCTTCAGAAATTCTGAAATGATCTACTCGGATGAACTGGGAGACCTGATCTACCGGATGGGTTTCGAAACCGTACTTACGGAAGGGGCAAAACACATACTTGGATGGAAGAGTCCCAATTATCTTTATTGCAATGCCCTCAACCCAAGGCAAAAAGTACTGATGCGCAACCACCGGCTTAGTGATGACCTCTCTTTCCGTTTTTCCAACTCATCCTGGAGTGAATATCCGCTCACTGCATCCAAAATGACCTCCTGGCTTGTCGACCTTCCCAAAAATGAGGAGATCGTCAATATCTTTTTGAATTATGAGACTTTCGGAGAGATTCAAAAGAAGAATTCCGGAATTTTCGATTTTCTGGATGCTTTTCCCGAAATGGTCCTGAAAACCAAAGAACTCTCCTTCTCAACACCAAGTGAGGCAGTGAAAGTACTGCAACCAGTTTCCTCAGTACATGTAATGCATCCTATCTCCTGGGCTGACGAGGAACGTGACCTTTCTGCCTGGCTGGGCAATGAACTTCAGAAAGAGGCATTTAATCACTTGTATGAATTGAAGGACCGCGTGAAACAGTGCACCGATCCACAGATTCAAAAAGATTGGATCTACCTCCAATCCGACGATCACCTCTATTACATGTGCACCAAGTTTTTCTCCGATGGTGAAATCCATAAATTCTTCAACCCTTATGGAAACCCCTATGAAGCTTTTATCAACTACATGAATGTACTAAGTGATTTTACCCTTAGGCTGAATATTCTGGTCCCGATAAACGAAAAAGAAGCCGAAATTACCAAACTGAAGAAGGTCATTGATGAAAAAACAAACAAACTGGAGGAGGCAGAAATGGAGTTAAAAAAATTCCGAAAACCCCTTCCGGTAAATACAAAAACGAAAGCAAAAACAGATACAAAGGTTGCAGGGAAACCCAAAACAGTCAAAAAAACACCTACCAAAAGGAAAGCTTAATGTGAAGAAAATGTTATAAATACGGTAACTTTATACAAACAAAGCCTTATTTATAGAAGAATGTTAACCTAAATTGGTATCATTGCGATTCAATAAAAAATGACACCCCGAGGGTGAACATTTGGCTAATTTATTTGATAGAATGGAAGAGACTTATTTTAAAAATCTTAGACAACCTGAGAATAGTAACCCTACCTGGAAAAAAATCATTGTTGAATCTGCATTACCAGTTGAACTCACTGCATTGCGTACCATTTCCCGCAATCTTTGGTGGACCTGGAATGTCGATGCAAGGGCGCTTTTCAATGAAATTGATCCCCTGATTTGGGAAGAATGCGAACACAATCCTATTATTTTACTGGAACAAACAAGTTACGATCGTTTTCTGGAACTGAAATCAGATGAGTCTTTCGTTCTCAGAATGAAATCAACTGAAAATCAGTACAATAAATATCTGAGAGATCGGCAAAAATTACGTGGGCCCAAAATTGCCTACTTCAGCATGGAATTCGGCCTCCACTCCAGTTTGAAAATTTATTCGGGCGGTTTGGGCGTTCTTGCCGGTGATTACCTGAAAGAGGCAAGCGATTCTAAAGTCGACATGACCGCAATTGGGTTGTTGTACCGGTATGGCTATTTTAAACAGGTCATCTCCTCAAATGGAGAGCAGTTAGCCAATTATGAGCCTGAACACTTTTCCAAAATACCGATTCAACCCGCACTTGATGAGCATGGCGAGTGGATCACTGTCGAAGTACAGATGCCCAATCGGATCGTCTCTGTCAGGGTTTGGTATGTAAACGTCGGAAATGTCAAACTCTACCTTCTTGATACCGATTATGAAGGCAATCAGGATCAGGACCGATCCATCACACACCATCTTTATGGCGGCGACAATGAAAACCGGCTGAAACAGGAGATGGTTCTTGGACTGGGGGGAATACGTGCATTGGAGCGTCTTGGCATACGTTCAGATATCTATCATTGCAACGAGGGACACGCAGCTTTCATAGGTCTTGAGCGCATATCGCTTATTAAAGATCAATCAAAGTTGAATTATTCCGAAGCCAAAGAGATTGTCAGGGCTTCTACCCTTTTTACAACCCATACCCCAGTTCCTGCTGGCCACGACTCGTTCCCCGACGAACTTTTCAAATCTTACATGAATCCCATTGCACATCAACTGGGTATGACGATGGAAGAGATGATGCTACTGGGTAAAGCTGGCAGCAACGAGGGCCGGTTCAACATGAGTTTTCTGGCAGCCAATCTGTCACAGTCGATAAATGGTGTAAGTAAACTTCACGGAGAAGTGAGCAAACAGTTGTTAAGCGAACTCTATCGTGGTTTCCTGCCCGAAGAACTTGACAATATTGGATTCGTCACAAATGGCGTTCACTACTCAACTTGGGCAGCTCCGGATTGGAAAATTGTACACGATCAAATCCTCTCTGCAGAGGAGATGGCTGAAGATATCCACGAGTACGAAGAAGGTGGGGAGATGCGTGCATGGAGAAATATTTACAAGGTTCAGGATCAGTTGATCTGGGATATCAAATCCAAACTGAGGGAAAGGTTGATCGAATCCATCAAAAGAAGGTTCACCGATATACACATACAGCGAAACGAGAATCCGAAATATATCTCCGAGGCTATTTCAAAACTTGACCCTAAAGCGCTCACGATCGGGTTTGCAAGACGTTTTGCCACCTACAAAAGGGCACACCTAATCTTCCGTGATCTGAACCGTTTGGCTAAAATTATCAACAATCCCGATCGTCCGGTTCAGTTCCTATTTGCAGGAAAAGCTCATCCGGCCGACAAAGCAGGCCAGGATCTGATCAAATATATCATTGACATCTCAAAAAGACCCGAGTTTGTGGGCCGCATCCTCTTCATCCAGAACTATGACATGAACATCGCCAAGACACTTGTTCAGGGCTGCGATGTATGGATGAATACGCCAACCAGGCCTTTGGAAGCTTCTGGTACTTCAGGTGAAAAAGGGGTGATGAACGGAACACTGCACTTCTCAGTCCTTGACGGGTGGTGGGTAGAAGGCTACAAACAGGATGCAGGATGGGCTTTGCCTATGGAAAACTCCTTCGATAATCCGGAACTTCAGGACGAACTTGATTCGGAAGCAATCTACGGCATTCTTGAGAACGAAGTCGTCCCTGCCTACTATTACCGCAACGATAAGAACATACCAGTTCTATGGGTCGACTTCATTAAGAATACATTTGCAGAAGTAGTTCCTAAGTTTACGACCAAAAGGATGATGAAAGATTACTTTACCCGTTATTATATTCCTCAATCCAAGCGGACAGAACTCCTGAAATCAGACAATTTTCAAAAAACAAAAGAGTTGGCAGCATGGAAAGCTAAGATTCTAAATGTCTGGAATACAATTGAAGTGAAAAACATACAGATCTCGGATGGGATCACCAATACCTACGAAATGGGAAAACCCTATCCATCAAGGGTGACCCTTGATCTGAAGGGGCTTTCCCCGGATGAAATTGGGGTAGAACTGATTATTGCTACTGCAACCGATCAGCCAAGTTATGTGGAGAAATATGATTTCTCTGTAGAAAAACAGAATGATAATCTCGCTCACTACTTGCTGGAGCTAACTTTGAAAAAGCCGGGAAGTTATAATTACGGGTTAAGGATCTATGCTAAAAACGCAGCGCTACCCAATCGCCAGGACTTTAGATTGTTGAAGTGGCTTTAATGCGGAGTGTCACAATTTATTGTACAGGAGTTTTTTGAGCAAATCTTCCTTGTATTTGGGCGAAACCTTCAACTGCTCTCCTGTTTTTAACTCAACCAGCCCACCTTGGGCCTTAATGTAACGGACGACATTGGCTAAATTGACCAAATGGCTTCTGTGAATTCTTATAAACCCCAGGGGTGTCAAAAGATTTTCAAACTCTAAAAGGGTTCTGCTCACCACCTTTTCGGGCTCTTCTTTGAAAATAATCCGGGTATAGTTCCGCATCCCTTCACATCGGATAATGTTGTCAACAGGAATGATCGCAAAACCGTTTAATTCGGGTAAGGCGATTGTTTTGGATCCGGGTTCCCCATTTGTCCTGAGATTCGCTTTAAGGGCATTGACGGCAACTTTGTTGTCAACTTTCCTGATCTTCGGAAACCTGTTGATCGCTTTGGTAAGTTCTTCGATATTTATGGGCTTAACAATATAGTCGAAAGCAGAATATTTGAACGCTTTAACAGCGTACTCGCCATAGGCTGTAATAAAAATTATCTTAAAATCAATCTCCTTAAGCTGATCCAACAGATCAAATCCTGAACCGTCTGGCATACCGATGTCTAAAAAAACCAAGTCAGGATTTACCTGCTCCAACAATACCAATCCCTCTTCGACGGATCCTGCTTCGCCCAATAGCTCAACGTTCTTAACCGCCTTCTTAAGAATCTCCCTTAATAACATTCTTGACGTAAAATCATCATCAATAATTACCGCCTTGATCATAATAGCTTAAAATAAATGAACCATAAAAACATCCCGCTTCCTGATAATTTAAGTTATCCCTCCACATCCGTTTCCTGAGAGTTTTATAGATTAACAAAGTAAATCAGAAAAGGATTTAAATAATCGAATATTTTTTTCAAAAAAACACAAATTCCTCAATAATTAAGATATTTGTAAAAAAAAACGATGGCATCTATCCTTTGTTTAGAAACATCTACCGAAGTATGTTCTGTGGCGCTCTCCCAAGATGGGACCATCGTAGAAGTAAGGGAGGATAGTAGCGGGAAAAACCATGCCCTGCTGCTCACCCGTTTTGTGGAAGAGGTGATGAAGGCAAAAAACAGGCCATTTAATCAGCTCGATGCTATCGCCGTATCCGGCGGACCTGGTTCCTATACCGGTCTGAGAATCGGGGTTTCGACAGCCAAAGGTTTGTGCTATGCCGCCGGATTGCCCCTGATTGCAATCCCCTCCCTCAAAGCAATGGCACATCATGTTATTCACAACCGCTATATATTTGGTTTTGAGAAAAAAGAACCCTTGCTCTATTGCCCAATGATTGATGCCAGAAGAATGGAAGTTTATGCCGCCATCTATGACAACCAAATGGGGAAAATCAGAAATATTCAGGCTGATATCATCGATCATCTCTCCTTTGCGGAACTTCTTCAAAACCAAAAAATACTTTTTTTCGGGAACGGCGCCAACAAGTGCAAGTCAACCATTACACATCCAAATGCACTGTTTCTGGACAACATCAATACTTCGGCAAGCTATATGGCAGAACTTGCAGAGGCGGCCTTCCTGTCAGCCAGTTTTGTGGATGTCGCCTATTATGAACCCTACTACCTGAAAGATTTTGTTGCAACAATTCCTACAAAAAATATCTTTCATTCAAAAGCTGATACCAATCGTAGCCTGGAATGAAAAAAATCCTTATCATCACTTACTATTGGCCACCGAGTGGAGGGGCCGGCGTTCAGAGATGGTTGAAATTCTCAAAATATCTTCCTGAATTCGGATACACCCCTATCATTCTTACTGTAGATGAAAAGGAGGCCTCCTATGCACAACTCGATTACTCCCTTTTGCAGGAAGTCGACCCCACGCTTCAGGTCTACAAAACAAAGACTTTCGAGCCGTATAATCTCTACAGGAAATTATCCAAAAAGAAGGAGATTCCTTACGGAGGATTCTCCAATCAGAAAAAGATCACCCTCTTTGAAAGGTTTTCCCGACTGATCCGCGGCAACCTCTTTGTTCCGGATCCCCGGAAAGGATGGAACAGATATGCGTTGAAAAAAGCCCTTGATTTGATCAGCTCAGAACAAATTGATGTCGTAGTTACCTCTGGCCCACCCCACTCTACCCACCTGATTGGTAATAGGATGAAAGAGCGGACCGGTATCAGGTGGATTGCTGATTTCAGAGATCCCTGGACAGATATCTACTATTACAAAGAGCTGTATCACGCTGGTCTGGCGACCTGGTTTGATAAGCAATTAGAGAAAAAAGTACTGTCCCATGCCGATAAAATCATCACAGTCAGTGAAGAGGTAGGAAAACTGTTGTTAAAAAAAATTCCCGGTACTGCAGAAAAAATGGTAGTTATCCCGAATGGTTTCGATGAAGCCGACTTTGAAAATGTGACAATCGTCCCCAATGAATTTTTCACCATCACCTATACCGGGACCATTTCGACAGGCTACCGGATCGATCAGTTTATCGAAGCCATCAGCCAGCTTCCCGATCGGGTCAAAAATCAGATGAAAATACGTTTTGTCGGCAATGTCCCCGACGAAATACTCAACCTGTTCGACCTTAAAAATCTGGGTGCAATGGTCGAAGTACTGGGATATATCCCCCACGAAGAAGCCGTCAAGCAAATGGTGAATGCCTCATTGTTGCTCATGGCCATTCCTGATTCTCCTGATAACAAAGGGATTGTAACCGGAAAGTTCTTTGAATACCTGGCAGCAAAAAGGCCAATTCTTGCCATTGGCCCATTGGGCGGAGATGTTGATATATTGATCCGGAAATGCAGGGCAGGGAAATTATTCTCTTATGAAGAGAAAGAAAAAATGGGCCAGTTTATCCTCGAAATATTTGAAAAGGTACAGAATGGGAGCTTCCGGAGTGAGACCACCGGAGCCGAAAAATATACCAGAAGGAATCTGACCCAAGATTTAAGTAAAAATCTCTGATCCTTATCTTATCCACTATGGGCAAAAAAACAGTCAAAAGAAAGTCAGTCTTGTTTGTATATACTGGTTTATCCTCTTTCGTGAAGAACGATTTCGAGGTATTGGCTTCCTCCCATTCGGTAAAAAAATATCATTTTGTTCCCGTAAAAGGCATCCTGAACAATACGCTTGAAATCTTTAAACAGTTCTTCTACCTGCTGTTCTTCGGATGGAAGTACGATCTCTTTTATTGCTGGTTTGCGGATTATCACTCTTTCTTGCCAGTCCTTTTCGCAAAAATTTTCCGGAAAAAATCCATAGTCGTGATTGGCGGCTATGATGTTTGCCGTATCCGGAAGCTGAACTACGGGGCTTTCTGCTCCCCTTTTCGCGGATGGTTTTGTGCAAAATCGATGCGATTGGCAACTTATATCCTGCCTGTATCCTATTATGTCGACAGAAAAGCCCACGTGATTGCACCACTCACAAAGCGTAAAATGATATACAATTGCGTGACGCTGGATAATACGGCAGGGACCTTCCCCGTCAAAACAGATACCATCCTGACAGTCGGCCTGATCAACAACGACCGCACCTTCTACCTCAAAGGAATTGACACATTTATCGAAACAGCAAGGCTACTTCCCGGCTTCAAATTTGAAATTGTGGGAATCAACCAGTCCAAACTAGCCCACAAGCTGGGAAACCTGCCCTTAAACATCTCCCTTTTCGAAAAAGTCAAGCAAAATGAACTTATTGACTTTTACAAGAATGCCAAAGTGTATTGCCAACTCTCCCGTTCCGAATCATTCGGGGTCTCCATTTTGGAGGCCATGACATTTGGGGAGTTTCCTTTGGTAACAAGGGAGGGCGGGATGCCGGAGGTGGTCGGCGATTTTGGTACCGTTGTAGAAAGAGACCCCCGGTTAATCGCCGATCTGATAGAACACAGGATCCTGAGAGACGGAATTCCCGATGCCGCCGCTATCGAAATGCACATCGAAAAATTGTTTACAAAAAAATTGAGGGCTGAATCACTGCTACTTCTCATCGATACCATATAGCAATATTGAGTTTAACTTTCTTTGTGCACTTTGTATCTTACCTTTGCGCACTTTGTGGTTAAATATTGAAACGCTAAAAATATATCTTTGCACCTACGTCCCCAAAATTAGTCAGCATGAACAATGACATCGCCTGCAAAATATGTGGAAACACTCACAACAACCGTATCCATTTGGCCAAAGAACGGCTTTTAAACCTGCGGGATGAATTTCATTACCTCGAATGTGCCAATTGTTACTGCATTCAAATCGTCGAAACTCCCGATAATCTTTCCAAATATTATCCGACCGAATATTACTCTTTCCGGAAGCCTAAATTTGGCCTGACCCTGAATCCAATCGTCTATTTCCTCAAGAAGAGTTTGTTGCGGCATTATTTGCACAAATTTGATCCGGTAGGCGCCTTCATCTCCCTGTTTTTGCCCCATCCATTTGCCTGGATGAAACCCAATCTGGTCGGGTTTAACGCTTCTGTCCTTGATGTTGGATGCGGGTCCGGTCGGGTCATATTGTCGATGCAACGGAGCGGGTTCAGAAATCTCACCGGCATAGATCCATTTCTGGAGAATGACCTTCAAAATACGGCAAACCTGAAAATCCTGAAGAAAGATCTGTTCGAAATGTCGGGTCAATACGATTTTATCATGCTGCACCATGCCTTCGAACACATGGACCATCCCGATCAGGTTTTTTGTAAACTTAGGGAGCTGCTAAAACCAACAGGCAAGTTACTTAT
>Ga0302286_10002571_pt1 | contig 12554 bp, 11 predicted proteins | sample III_Fen_E2_3_FD_198765 | JGI IMG/M metagenome (GOLD analysis project Ga0302286, IMG submission 198765) | Peat permafrost microbial communities from Stordalen Mire near Abisko, Sweden - III_Fen_E2_3 | ecosystem: Environmental > Terrestrial > Soil > Wetlands > Permafrost | place: Sweden: Abisko...
CCGAAACAATTTATCCGGGATATATTCCGCGACCGACCGACCAACGCGTTAATTTCAGCCTCTTTTTCCAGGATTATTTCCCCGGTTATCCTTCCGTAAAAATGAGCATGACGCTGTTTTATGGAAGTCGTTTACCATTCGGTCCGCCGCAGGGTGAGCGTTACATGGATACCTTCCGAATGCCACCCTACCGCCGGGTTGATGTAGGTTTCTCCAAATCGTTGATTAATAATATTAACCATGATCTTCGTAAAGAAAGAAAGATCGGAATTAAGGATGCCTGGGTTGGCTTTGAGTTGTACAACCTTTTCGATATCAACAATACAATTTCTTATTTCTGGATATCGGACATTAAAAATCAGATGCATGCAGTACCAAATTATCTGACCGGACGACGCATTAATCTGAAATTAGGAATACGGTTCTAACTGGCTGCTGGAGGCTTGTTGCTGGCTACTTGCTGCATATGAATGGCATGCGCGCATATGCAGAAGACAATAAAGGACAGTATATAAATTTAAAATTCCGTTAATTATCATTGTTGGAATCCATAAAATTAAATAGATTTCCACCTTCTAATTCGAAATATAAATTAACCAATTTAAATACTAAAATGATGCAGACGAAAGATTATATTGAGAAGGAAAATCGCTATGGTGCACATAATTACCACCCACTTCCTGTCGTGTTGGAGCGTGGTGAAGGTGTTTTTGTCTGGGATGTTGAGGGAAAACGTTACTTCGATTTTTTGGCAGCTTACTCCGCTGTTAATCAGGGTCACTGTCACCCAAAGATTGTAAAGGCACTTACTGAACAGGCTGCAAAGTTGGCACTTACCTCACGGGCATTTTATAACAATGTTTTGGGCGAATGGGAAGAGTTTATCACAAAGCAATTTGGATACGATAAGGTTTTGCCAATGAATTCAGGTGCAGAAGCCGACGAAACGGCTCTTAAACTGATCCGTAAATGGGGTTACAAGGTGAAGCTGATTCCTAAAAATGAAGCGCGCATCGTTGTCTGCGACGGAAATTTCCATGGCCGGACGATTACAATCGTTTCGATGTCGTCAGATCCCGAATCATACAGCGATTACGGTCCTTTCACACCGGGTTTTGTTAATATTCCGTATAATGATATCGAAGCGTTGGAACGTGAATTGAAGCATCCCAATACTGCCGGTTTTTTGGTTGAGCCGATTCAGGCAGAGGCCGGCGTTTATGTTCCGGGTGATGGTTATTTGAAAAAAGCAGCAGATTTATGCAAAAAGTATAATGTCCTTTTTGTGGCTGATGAGGTACAGACAGGTCTTTGTCGTACGGGCAAAATGTTTGCCTGCGATCATGAAAATGTCCGTCCTGATATTTTGGTACTCGGGAAAGCTATCTCGGGTGGAATGCTTCCTGTATCGTGTGTTTTGGCTGATGATGAAATCATGCTCACGATTAAACCGGGTGAACATGGTTCTACCTATGGTGGAAACCCGCTTGCAGCGAAAGTCTCAATTGCTGCCATAGAGGTACTGCTTGATGAAAAGCTGGCTGAAAATGCAACAAAGATTGGCAAGATATTCCGTGACGAAATGAAGGCGTTTAAGTCGCCGCTTATTGAAGAAGTTCGCGGTAAAGGGTTACTAAATGCCATACAGATAAAGACATATGATGGAAAAAAAGCCTGGGATTTATGTCTTTTAATGAAAGAGAACGGTATTTTGGCCAAGCCAACGCACGAGCATACCATCCGCTTTACACCGCCGTTGGTTATCACGGAAGCGCAAATGCGCGAAGCGATCGGACTGATTCAGAAGTCGATGACTGAGTTTATTTAAATTTCGAATCATCATAAAATAGAAAGGCGGGGGAGAGATCTTCCGCCTTATTCGTATCTTTATCATTTGAATGGATAATTTTAGATAATTTGAACATTGTGGAGGGAGAGTGGTATGAAAGAAACGAATGATCGTATACGTAATTCAGAAATCATTCTGTATCAGACAGAAGATGGAAATTCTAAAATTGAAGTTCATCTTGAGAACGAAACTGTTTGGCTTTCTCAAGCACAAATGGTTGAATTATTTCAAACTACTAAGCAAAACATAAGTCTTCACGTGAATAATATTTTTACGGAGGGTGAGCTTACGGAAGGTTCAGTTGTCAAGGAATACCTGACAACTGCTGTCGATGGAAAGAACTCTTCCCAAACTCATGGCAGAAGACCTACTTTCCACTGATCAAACAAACCGTTTTACTGATTTTGCTTGTTAGGAGCTTAATCAGCAATTATATTCGTAACTTGAAAACACGTCTATTTCTTATATGAGGTACCGGACTCTGAAAAATGGAATTGTTAGTTCATTGAATAAGTAATTATTTAAAAATTAAGTTATGAAAGCAAAAAGTTTGTATTTGGCAGTGTTGCTGGTTGGACTTCTGCAGTGGAACTGCAGTAACAAAGATGGTTTGAACACCTCTTCGAATACGGTTTCATTAAAAACCTCCCTCAACAGTGGTGTCCAGGAATTGACAACCGCTATGAACGCGATCACAAGCTCTGCTGGTTATCAGGTTTTGGCAGGACCAACCGATTTAACTACAAAAAGTGCAGTGGTTTCCCCTTTAGACACGGTTACACACAGTCTTCTTTTATCTGATATCGCCGGAGTTTATGACTATAAGGCGAATACGATATCTCAAGGGCACAATTCGATTTTGCGTTTCTTTTCCAAAACGGCAGAAAATTCGCAGATGATTGTCCGGTTACCGGAGGAAAAAGTGAAAGCATCGAAAACGTTGTTGCATTACACGCCGAGCGACACTTTGTTGACCAATAATTATGTGGTTACCTTATCCGAGTATCAGTACGACTTTAATTGGTTTGTCAGCTATAATTACAAAATGGCATCTTCAATTAAAATTAAGGATGTTGATGCAGGAGTCCTGAAAATTCAGTCATCGAGCAGTAAGGCAAATGGTTACAACTTTGCCTCTGAATTTGTGTTTCCCAATGGTTATATCACAAAATGCAAATACACTTCGGGTGATACTGCTGTTTCTGTCTATTCCATTACCAATGGTACTAAAACCCTTTACGAAGAAAAATATACAGCGATTAAAAGTAGTACAGACTCGAGACATAGAGAAACGGCATTTTCTCTTACTATCGGTAACGTCTTGATTACAAGAAATTTGGTTAAAGGCCAATCGAGTCTCGATAGCGCAAAAGTATATGTAGACGGAGTTTTGCAATTGAAATCTAAGGTTGAGCTTGTTGATAATTCGACAGATACAACCGATAAGTGTGTCACCAATAAGAAGCGTGAATTGAAAATTACCTTCGATGACGGTACAACTTCGACGTTCACCGAACTTGCAGGAAACGTTGTTACCGATATTAGTTCATTGTTCGCCTCAATGCGTCAGGTTTATTTTGCAACAAGCATTATTGACTGGATTGCATGGGACGTTTACATAAATAAATAAAATTAGAGACAGAGGAAGATAATATGTCCCTCTGTCTCTAATTTTAACTCATTTGACTACTTTTATCCCCGGTAACATTTAAACCTTCTCATGAAGTACATTGGAAGTAAGACTATTAATATTAGGATTATAGAGCTGATTGTATTTGTTGTGATCTGGACAGCAATATTTTCTGTCCCTTTTTTCAATCAGAGACTCAACAATGTAGTGAATTGGGTAAAAGTGAGTGAGGAATGGATCAAGATGTTTTCATATTTAATCATCTTCGTCATAAATACCTTTGTCTTAGTTCCTAAATTTCTATTCCAAAAAAAATACAGTGTCTATATTGGCTTAACCTTATTTACTATTTTTATAATGATTGGGTTAAGTATTTCGATGGGATTGTTGCTGACTCCTGCTCAACCTATGGCAATGCCCCCTATGGATTTAGGCCCGGGGATGCCTCCCATGGAATTAGGGAATGGAATGCCTGCTCCATTAGGTTATCGGCCAATCATTCAACCGGAACAAAAATCATCTTTCATGATTTTGACAGACGAACTGATTATATCGTTGCTCGTTGTGGGAGCCGGAACTTCATTTAAAATGGTATCTCAATGGCTCAACGAAGAAAACAGACGTAAGGATGCTGAGAAAGAACAACTTAAAACTGAACTGGCTTTTTTAAGGCATCAGGTAAGCCCGCATTTTTTTATGAATACGCTTAATAATATTCATGCACTGATTGATATCAATACCGAAGATGCGAAAAATACGATCATTGAATTGTCGACAATGATGCGATACTTACTCTATGATACAGCACAAGGACAAACCACATTGAAAAAAGAGATCAATTTTATTGAGAGTTACATAGCCCTGATGCAACTGCGATTTCCAAAGAAAGTAACTGTCAAATTGGAAGTTCCTAAAAACATACACGATATTCAGATACCACCGATGCTTTTCCTTTCCTTTCTCGAAAATGCATTTAAACATGGTGTGAGCTATCAAGCCGAATCGTTTGTTTTCTTAAAATTAGAACAAACCGATAACCGATTGAGTTGTACGATCAAAAACAGCAAACACAATAACAAGGAAAATCTTGATAAAAGTTATTCCGGTATTGGTTTAACCAACATTAAACAGAGTTTGAAACTGCTTTTCGGAAATGATTACCTTCTGAATATTCATGAGAGCGCCAAAGAATTTGACGTGCAATTAACCATTCCTATCTATGAAAATAAAGTGCTTGTCCATTGATGATGAACCTCTTGCTTTGCAACAAATTGGTGCATACATTGAACGAACTCCGTTTTTGGAACCGGTTGCGCTCTGCCAGAATGCTTTCGAAGCATTGAAATATCTTGCAGATAATGAAGTAGATCTTCTGTTTGTAGATATCAACATGCCCGATTTAAACGGATTGGATTTCGTGAAGTCGCTGACAAAAAAGCCCCAGGTTATTTTTACGACTGCCTACAGCGAATATGCGATGGAAGGTTTTCAGGTTGATGCGATCGATTATATCCTTAAACCAATTAGTTATGCTGTTTTTCTGAAAGCGGCAAACAAAGCAAAAACATGGTTCGAAATGAACCATAAAATTGTTGAAACCATCCAGACCACAGCGGATTGCATCTTCGTTAAATCGGAATACAAACTGATACGTATCAACTTGTCGGAAATTAAATACATCGAAAGCTCGAATGAATACATTCAGATTCATCTTATTAACGACGAACCAATTACTACACTTATCCGGCTAAAGGTTATTGAAGAACAGCTTCCGAAGGATCAATTTATGCGCGTTCACCGCTCATTTATTGTCAATCTCGACAAAGTGAAGGTGATTGAGCGAAACAGAATTATCTTCGATCGCAATATCTATATTCCTGTCGGAGATCAATATAAAGACAGTTTTCAGGCATTTATTGATAAAACCTTCCTGATTTAAAATTTCATTGAATATTTTCACCTTTCTACTTATCTGTTAGGGCATTTGGTTGATTTCATTAGTATTTGGCAGGGGCTCAATTTATCTTCATACAAAATTCATGAAGATTAAACAGTAAGTATCACAAAACTAAAATAATTGGAAAAATTGCGATAATGAGACTTAAAAAGAACATAGCCACCAGTGAGGAAGGATTTATTTTTAACCCAGGCACCGGAGATTCATTTTCAACAAACGAAATCGGAACCGATATTATTTCATTGCTGAAGGAGGAGAAACCGCTTGAAATGATTATCGAGACAATCTGCGCAAAATATGATGTTGATCAAAACCAATTCGAAAAGGATCTTGATGATTATTTGTCTCAGATGAAGGAATATACAATTTTAGAATAACATGATGGAGAATCAATTAACAAATTCGGGCCCATCAGGTAACAAGAAAATTGTAATTGCCGTCACAGCATTGAATGCGATTGATAGTCCAGGTCCAGGCGTTGCTGTAATACGCGCCATTCGCGAATGCCCCGATTTTGAGGTGCGAATCATTGGCCTTTCCTACGAGTCGCTTGAACCTGGCTTGTATATGCATGATATTGTGGATAAGACCTACCAGATTCCGTACCCGTCATCCGGTACCGATACATTGATGGGGAGATTGCTGCATATCCACGAAATCGAGCATATTGATATAATCATCCCAAATTTCGATGCCGAACTTTTCAATTTTATTAAATTGAGAGACAAACTGGAAGAAATAGGAATACATACTTTTTTGCCTGAATTGGCTCAATTTGAGGCACGTGACAAAATAAAGCTCTATGAATTTGGCAAAAAACATGGACTGGTAATTCCGAAGGACAAAATAATACATCAGGTTAAAGATCTTGCTGATGCTGCCGAACAACTTGGATATCCAATTGTTGTGAAGGGAAAGTTTTATGATGCCATTGTTTCTAATACATTTGAACAAGCGCAGAAAGCTTTTTACAAAATTCAGGCAAAGTGGGGGTTACCTATTATCGTTCAGGAGTTTATTAATGGTACAGAAATAAATGTTGCCGCTTTAGGCGATGGTGAAGGCAATGCAATCAGCGTGATACCGATGCGAAAACTCTATATTACTGATAAAGGTAAAGCCTGGGCTGGGATAACGCTCGATGATGCATCGTTTATCGAACTTGCCCGTAAATTTGTCAAAGTCACAAAATGGCGGGGCGGATGTGAACTCGAAATTATGCAAACAGTTGATGGAGAATCGTATATATTGGAAGTGAATCCTCGTTTTCCGGCGTGGATTTACTTAACAGCAGCGGCGGGACAAAATCAGCCAGCCTCATTGGTCAAAATGGCGCTTGGCGAAAAGGTTGAACCGTTTACAGATTATGAAGTTGGAAAAATATTTATCCGTTATGCCTGGGATTTGATTACCGACATACGCGAATTTCAAAAGATTTCGGGAACTGGTGAACTTTAAATAAATGTTAAGCGATGAGTTATAAATCTGAAGATACAGGTTTGAAGGTTGCTTTTTTTAGCACCAATGGCCAGTGGGTTGAAATACCTAAGTTGATATTGATATTTGTGATGTGCATTTATATTGATTTCAGGAACAAATTTGATACGAATAATGAACTTCTTTTCTGAAATGACACCCGAATTAAGTCTTCGGTTATCTGACTTCCGACATTGTTTATCCAACTTTTTTATCAGGACCAAACTTAAAACTAAACAGTTATGGGAAAAATAAGATATGAAAGGCCGATTATTCAAAAAATGAATACCGGATTTATGAATAAATTTGGCACCCGGACCGAATCTGAACCTGTCACTCATATCGAAAGTGTTTCAGTGAAAAGTCTTATCAATCAATACGATTCGCCTTTATTTGTGATTTCTGAAAAACAGATCAGGCGTAACTGCCAAAATGCGATGCGAATATTTAAGACCCGTTATCCTAAAGTTCAGTTTGCATGGCCTTACAAAACCAATTATATGAATGCCGTTTGCCAGATATTTCACCAGGAAGGAGCCTGGGCAGAGGTTGTATCCGGATTTGAATACGAAAAGGCCTTGGGAAATGGCGTTCCCGGGAGTAAAATAATTTTTAACGGTCCCTACAAAACCGAAGAGCAACTCATTGAAGCTGCACGCAGAAATTCATTGATACACATCGATCATTACGATGAACTCTATGCGTTAATTAAGTTGAGTGAAGAGCACAACCTGAAACCCAGGGTGGCCATTCGTGTAAATATGGATACCGGAATTTACCCCAAATGGGATCGTTTTGGATTTAATTTTGAAAACGGTCAGGCGTGGAATGCCATTACACGAATCATTAACTCTGAAAATCTGGAATTGGTTGGATTGCATTGTCATATCGGGACATTTATGCTTTCACCTTCAGCATATGCTACAGCTGCCAGTAAACTGTGCGAATTAGCCTGGAGTATCAAAGAAAAATTTAACAAAATTCTTCAATACCTTGATCTCGGTGGTGGATTTCCGTCAATGAATACGTTGAAAGGTGCTTATTTGCCTGGATCGGATACCGTTCCTTCCATCGATCAGTTTGCAGATGCGATTACCGATGTTATTCTGGGATATGGCTTTAAACAAGACGAACTGCCATTGTTAATTCTTGAATCGGGTCGGGCACTGATTGATGATGCCGGATATTTGCTGGGAACCGTGATTGCCACAAAGCGACTTTCTGATGGACGAAGAGCCACGATCCTCGATTTTGGCGTAAATATTTTATTCACTTCGTTTTGGTACGACCACAAGGTAAGTCCGGTTGAAACGTTTGGTAAACAAACCGAAGAAATGGTACTCTATGGCCCGCTTTGCATGAACATCGATGTCGTGCGCGAAAGTATCACGATGCCTTTGCTCGAAAAAGGAAATCATTTGGTTGTTCATAAAGTAGGCGCTTACAATATGACTCAGTGGATGCAATTTATAACGTTGCGGCCAAATATTGTATTGATTGATAACGAGAATAATACACATGTGATTAGGAAAGCTGAAACGCTTGAATACCTTGAACTGAATGAACAGATTCCGGATCATTTAAAGCATAATACATTAAAATAGATGTCGTTAGAGTGATTTGAGATTTTAAATTCAATGTAAAGTTCATACGTTTATTTTTCATTCTTTAATTATTAGACGCACGCAGTGTTGCTCTACAAATCATTGATAATATGCCCTTTCACCGAACTATTAACTTATTCCGCAACATTGTTCTGCCGGCTACGCTGAATAGCTATTCCATTATTTTCTTTTTCAATAACAAGCTATTAGCTTTGGTTATTCTGCTTGTCTCCTTTTTTAATTTCTTCGCAGGGCTGAGTGGTTTAGTGGCTGTTTTGGTAGCCGTTCTGATTGCCAACTCGATGGGCTTTGATAAGATTCAACTGAAAAATGGAGTTTATAGTTTTAACGCACTATTGACAGGCATTGGGATGGGAACCTTCTTTGATCCGGGCCTGGTCTTTTTTACTTTATTACTGCTTGCTGCTTTGTTGACGCTGATCCTTTCTGTTACCTTGGGAGGATGGCTTTATAAATATGGATTGCCATTTCTCAGCATCCCGTTTGTTATCACATTCTGGTTTATCTTATTACCCTCATCTCAATTCGAAAATCTTGGATTAACGCAGCGCAACGTATTTTGGATGAGCGAAGTGTATGCGATTGGAGGTAATCCGATGCTCAATTTTTTTCAGACAATGGATACACTTCCCATTTATAAAATGGTTGATATCTATCTCAGGTCAATGAGTTCGATCTTCTTTCAGGACAATCTGATTGCAGGTTTGCTGATTGCTTTAGCTTTGCTCATCTGTTCCAGAATCGCATTTTCGCTGTCAGTCATCGGGTTTGTTTCAGCCTACTTCTTTGCAAAATTCACCGGGTCGGCAGCAGCAAGTATCACCTATTACAATATTGGGGCGAACTATATAATGGTTGCCATTGCCATTGGAGGATACTTTATTATTCCATCGAAGCATTCCTATTTGTGGACGGTGCTTTTAGTCCCGCTCACATCATTGGTACTGCTATTTATGAGTAAGTTGTCAGGACTCATTCATTTGCCGGTTTTCTCTCTTCCTTTCTCGTTCGTGGTGATTCTTTTCGTATATTTTCTTATGCTGAGAATAAACCCGTCAAGATTGATATTGACACCGATTCAATATTATTCGCCTGAAATTAATTTGTATACTTACAATAACAACAAAAACAGGCTCGCGAATTTTATTTATTTTCCGCTTTATTTACCGTTCTGGGGCGAATGGACAGTTTCGCAAGGACACAATGGAACACACACGCACAAAGGTGATTGGGGACAGGCGTTCGACTTTATGCTGCTTGACGACAAATCGAAAACATATACATCTAAAGGTTTATTTTGCGAAAATTATTATTGTTACAATAAACCCGTTCTGGCGCCTGCGGATGGTATTGTTGAAGAAGTAATTGACACCGTTGATGATAATGAAATTGGCAGAGTTGACACCATCAACAACTGGGGAAATACAATTGTTATCCGCCATTTACCAGGACTTTACACACAGTTGTCTCATTTAAAGAAAGGTTCGTTCAAAGTTGCCAAAGGTGATTCTGTAAAGCATGGCGATTTATTGGCTCATTGTGGTAATTCTGGTCGGTCGCCTGTGCCGCACCTGCATTTTCAAGTGCAAATTACGCCGACGTTAGGTTCAAGGACAATCGATTATCCTTTTGCCTATTATTACGAAAAAGAAGAAACTAAACAGCTGTTGAATCAATTTAATAGACCACACGAAGGTGCATTGGTTTCCGGTGTGAGCACCAATTCATTGCTTAAAACAGCCTTCGACATAATGCCAAATAATGTCTTAAAATACAGTTTTCTGAGTGAAAAGGGTATAGAAAAGGAAGAACAATGGGAATCGTTTACCGATGCTTTCAACTACAAGTACTTGTACTGCAAGGAAACAGAATCGGCTGCTTATTATGCAAACGATGGCCTGATGTTTTATTTTACAGCTTTTTACGGCGATAAGTCATCGTTGCTATATTTTTTTTACCTTTCAGCTTATAAAGTGTTTTTGGGTGATCCTGTGAATACTGAAATGAATGATGCGATGCCTCTTAACGTCATTCAGAATAAGAAAATAGGCATCTGGTTGCACGATTTTGTTGCTCCATTCTTTTCCTATATTCGCGTTTGGCATTCTATGAAACCTGATGTTGCGAATAGCCATTTTGATTCTAAAACGTTCATTTTAAATTCGAAAATTTATTATTCAGTTTTTGGCAGGATAAGAAAAGAAAGTGAAAGCAAGATTATTTTGAGTGGTAATTGTATTAAGGAGTTCACATATGAATCAAACAAGAGTAAAATTAGGGCTAAATGTATAAATTCTTAATTGTAGCATTGGTTTTTGTTTCGGTGGCAGCAAAGGCGCAACAGCCCATTACCTTTTTAACCACTGATAGCCTTACCTATCAATACTATATTGCAGGTGATTGGGATAAGCTTATTGAAGCAGGGAATCAGGCAATTGGGCAAAAAATCGATTACAAACGACTGCGTCAGCGAATGGGGTATGCCTATTTTGTCAAAGCTGATTTTTATGCGGCTCAAATGCATTACGAAAAAGCACTGACTTTTGACGCATATGATGCCGATACGCGTGCTTACCTTTACTACTGCGGATTAAATACTGGCAACGAAGCCTTTGCCCGTTTTCATGCAGAAAAGCTCCCAAAGGAGCTTCAGCAAAAGCTGAAGGAAAATGCATTCAAGCCGATTGATGCGATCGATCTGGAATTCAATTATAAAGCTAATGATGCATTATCCCGTTCTGATCCGACGTATCTTCGGGTGGGGATCAATACCCAACTTGGTTACCGGTTAACTTTGTATCAGTCGGTTTCGAATTATCGACAAACAATTGACTCTTCCCTGACGAAACAACCTGAGTATTTCGCCTTATTGAAATGGTCGTTGACTTCTCATCTTTCGCTCGATGTGGCTTACCATTATTTGAATGTAAGTGTTGACGGTAATAAATATCCTGGCAATATGGTATTTGCTGCACTCACCACAAATATAAACAGGTATTATTTTGGTATTAGTGGATCATTATTAAATGATAATTTTCAAACTGTTAAGCAATTTGGCCTCAAGGCAGGAGTTACTTTGCCTGGAAGATTAAATACCTACTTTAGCAGTTCACTAATCAGTATGATCGAAACAGGAAATAAGAGGGTGTTGTTTTCTCAGATAGCTGGTACCCGACTCTATAAAACGTTATGGGCAGAAGGGAATATTACACTTGGCAATTTAAAAAACTACAACGATCACAATGGCCTTTATGTCTACAACTCAATCGACCCCACCACATTCAGAACCGGATTGACATTATTTTGGTACCTTGGGAAAAATGTAACTTTATTGGGCAATTACACTTACGACAAAAAACAAATACAACTTACTAATTTCAATTACAATCAATATTCATTTTCAGTAGGAATCATATGGAAACTTTAAGGAAAAATACGATTACTGTTTTACTGGTTTTGATCAGCTTTAGCGCTTTCTCTCAATCGATGGAAACACTGCAAAGTGTATTTGCCAAAAGTTACGAAGCCGAAAATGCCAAAAACTATGCAAATGCAATTAGTCAGTTAAAGGCAGGGTATGATCCGGGCAACTATGTTATAAATATACGTTTAGGCTGGCTCAATTACCTTGCAAAGCAATATACCGAATCAATCGGATATTACGAAAAGGCCATTGCGCTTAAACCGTATGCCATCGAAGCCCGTTGGGGCTGCGTAAAACCGCTCAGTGCTCTCGAAGATTGGGAACGTGTGAAGAAACAGTATGTCGAAATTCTGACGATCGATCCTCAAAATACAGTGGCAAACTATTGGCTGGGGGTGATTATTTACAACCGTAAAGACTATATTGGCGCGGCTAAACTCTTCGAAAAAATTGTCAATCTTTTTCCTTTAGATTATGATTCAGTGATAATGCTTGCATGGTCAAAACTTTACAGCAGCAAACCTTCAGAAGCAAAGGTGCTGTTTCATCAGGCACTTATTATTCGGCCTAACGATAGTTCGGCACTAAGTGGG
>Ga0302286_10002576_pt1 | contig 12547 bp, 7 predicted proteins | sample III_Fen_E2_3_FD_198765 | JGI IMG/M metagenome (GOLD analysis project Ga0302286, IMG submission 198765) | Peat permafrost microbial communities from Stordalen Mire near Abisko, Sweden - III_Fen_E2_3 | ecosystem: Environmental > Terrestrial > Soil > Wetlands > Permafrost | place: Sweden: Abisko...
CTTCAACCAGATTCTCACCGTTTTTCAACGTGTAATCCTGAAAAATAACCTTTGAGGCGGCATCTTCGATGGTCACCTCAGGACTGCCGAATGGCCATCCGGTGCCGGTATTCATGTCAATCTTCATACCCAGCCGTGTAGCTTCGCTTTCGGTATGAGTGAGCATTGCCATCCACTGGGGAGACAAGTAGCTAATATTATTAGCATCATTGCCCTGCACCCCATAAATAGGTGTAATTTCAAGACCACCAAGGCCTTTAGCAGCATACTCCGACATATTGTAAGTCAGGTTTTCTTTGTCGACGGCACTACCCAGCCACCACCAACGCGCCCATGGCTTGGCTTCTGTTTTCGGGGTCGGCCAAGCGGTCAATTGAGCAAAGAGTGTGATTGCCGAAGCAAACATCAGCACAATAATGATTGAGGATTTAATTAAATTTTTCATATCAATGAGTGTGTTTTACAAATGGCTTAGTTCTTATAGATTTCATTAGCATATTGCCACATTTTCAGATTGTTTTAGTGATTCTGCGGTTTTCCGGCTTTAGTCTCTTCAAAAACAGCAGGCAAACGGTAGTAATCCACATCATAATTGGTGGCCGGTTTATAGAAACTACAATAGTAGTTTTGTCCGTTTTTGAGTGGAAACATGCCTGTTAAAGCTTGTGCATTGGTTCTATGTCCCGAGTTGTAAAACTCCCATGGCGATGATTGCTTATTTGCATCCGACAAACGAGCCGATGTTTCGACAGGAAACATGGTATAGAAAACAGAAAAATTCATCCCTTTCGGATAATAGAGAATCACGCCGTTGCGCTCTACAATAAATACATTATTTGCACAATCTCCAGGAAGCAATCCATCGTGACACTCCGCTTGAGGCTTACCGCAAGCTGCACCATAAGACCAAATGATCGACAAACTATCGGGCAGATTGGCACCCGAAATTTTAATAATCAGCCCATCGGTTTGATAAAGCGGCAATACCTCAAACACCAGTTTGCCTTTATTCAAAAAAACACCTGTTACGGTGTATTGCAAGCCTTTGCCACTTGCTTTACACACGGTTTTCAATTCGTTTAGCCATATGCTTTTATTGCCTTTCACCAGACCAAAATTTGCAGAAGAGGCTTTGTCGGGCAAATAGAAAGTAAACTCGGGCGTATCACCCGCTTTAATCACCGAAGTGGTATTTTTCGGCATAATAGTACGGGGAAAAGTTGCCCCCTGCGTCATAGCCAAAAATGAGGCAAAGAGCATCAGCCCTAAGGCTATGCTCTTTTTTAAAAAACTAACTACCAATCCTCTCTGCCTCATTTTATCACCTTTACATTTACATCATTCGTGATTTTCAGACCACTTTTATCCGGTGTATTGAACAATACATTTTTCAATGTCCAGTTTTTCCCATAATTAATTTCGCCTGCTTTTTCGACATTAAACACACAATTATCCAACGAAAAATTGTTCAACATCGATTTCTCCATTCCTATGGCATTGATTCCTTCAGGGGTGTCAGTGACCACCACATCCGAAATATGAATATCACGAAAAGTAGGCAAACCTTTTTCGAGAGGCACCACTTCGAGCATTTTAGTCCAATGTTCGGGCAGTGTTTTTCCTTCATATTCGGTAGGTAACTTGGAATAGCTGTAAGCCGGATTCCAGTTGAGCGACACTACCAATGCCTGTTTTGCCTTGGAAACTGTCACATTATAGACAATCACATCTTCAACTGTTCCCCCACGATTTACCGCCGATTTGAAGCGAACGGCTGCCGAAGTACCACTTGTTTTCAGATTGTAAGCCACCACGTGACGAATGCTACCGGCAGTTTCGCTGCCAAACACCACCAAACCTCCACCACGCGCCGACACACAATCGTGTACCACCACATATTCAGTAGAGCGGTTCACCCTTTGGCCATCGGCATCGCGTCCGGCTTTGAGGCAAATATTATCATCATTACAATCAATGTCGCAATTTTCCACTAGAATTCGTTTCGACGAGTCAATATCGATACCATCGGTACTTGGACCATGGCCGCCAATATTGTTACGAACCGTTACACCATTGACTGTACAGTTCTCGGAATAAAGCAGTTGCACAGTCCAAAATCCTGCCCGTTGCAACTGAATATTCTCAATAGTCACATTCTTCGAGTTTTGCACCAACAACGTACGTGGACGTTGGCAATCGTAGTCCACAATCCAACGCAAGCCTTTGGGGTCGTATGTTTTACGCATCGACCAATATAAATCCCAAAAGAATTTTCCTTGTCCGTCAATGGTTCCTTTGCCCGAAATCGCCACATTTTCCTGATCGATTACATTGACTAAAGCAGCCGGCCAGTTCATTTCAATACCTGCAATGCGGGTACGGATAATGGGATAATCGGCAATGTTTTGTGAGCCAAGAATTGTCACGCCTGCATCCAAGCGAAACTGAACCCCTTTTTTCAGAAAGATAGAGCCCGAAAGATAACGTCCCGGTTTGAAGGTAACGACTCCGCCACCCTTTGCAGCACATGCATCAATCGCTGCCTGAATGGCCTTCGAATTGAGGGTAATACTATCACCTATGGCTCCAAGGCTATTTGCTGACACAACACCCTTGCCTGTGGGCTCTTGTTTCGCACCAACTTCTTTTGTCCAGGAAGGATTCTTCTCAATTGCAAAGCCACTTGTAACGATACACACGAAAAGCAGCAAACTAATTCCAAGTTTTTTCATATTTATGATTTCAAATTTCATTTTCAAATTGGCACACATATTAATTTCCATCCGGTTTTTCTATCGACTTAAACGGACTCAAAGGTATCGAAAAACTTTCAAACGCATCAGGATGTGCAGGGTCAAAATGTGTGTATTCGGGACGCAAAAAACGCATAAAATCAAGCTTGTTTTCAATACAGCCCTCCACAATACACTTTGCCAGCTCATAACCACCATAAGAATTGAAGTGTGTATTATCGGCCAAATCAGCCGTTTGCCCCTCAAAGGTACCCGCTTTGTAATGTACAAAAGCTTTCACGGAGTTCTTCTCTCCCCATGCTTCGTAGAGAATTTTACTTTTGGCATTAAGATCAATCAATGCAACGTTTTCTGCCTTCGCCAATTGACGTGCTGCTTCGGGAAAGTCGCCCAAAGTATTAATTACCTTTCCCTCAGCATCAAAATTGCGACGATGCATGGAGGTCACAATTACCGGTGTTGCCCCTTTTTTACGTGCTTCGTCAATAAACACTTTCAACGATTTTTGATACGATCCGAATGGCCCTACTCCTTCGCCTTTTTGTTTCTGGTCATTATGTCCGAACTCTACAAACACATAATCGCCTTTTTTCATTTGGGTCAATGCTTTTGCCAAACGACGCGCGGAAATAAAGCTATTACCGGCTTCACCCGATTCGGCATAATTGGCCACCGCAACTCCTTTTTTGAGAAATGAAGTGAGCATTTGCCCCCAGCCGCACCAAGGCTCATTATCCTGATCAACTACCGTAGAGTTTCCACAGAGGAAAACCGTGGGAGCTGTTTTGTTAGGAGTAATTTCGATTGCCACAACCGAAGGATGCTTATCCCCAAATTCAAATGTCAGCTTATTATCCCAATCCAATTTGGTCTTTTCACGAGGTTTCAGTTTCACCGAAATGGTGTCGTTTATTCTGCTGTTGCGAATATTGACTGTAAATGCTTGCGTAGAAACCTCACCTTTTTTGGTGGCAATGTGCGTCAGCATCAATCTGCGTGTTTCTGCTTTAACAGTGGTTACTGAAGGTGTGGAGGCTCCGCCTAATATTAGTTTGACATCATAATTACCTTCGGGCAAAGCCACCGAAAAGAAAAATGTTTTTGTATCGTGGCAACCGGTAGCGGTAACAGGCGACGTACCACCGCAAAGAAAATTACGAGGATGCGTGCCAAAATCAAACCCATAGCCAAGCGAGTCTGAGTAGGTGGTAGAAGCATCTACAGGTGTGTAACCATTGGGAGATTTTGCACTGCCGAAATCGAATTTCCATGTGGAAGTTTGACCTTCAACTGACATTGAAAACCACACGAAAATAGCAAATAAAAGAAAGATACGATTCATTGATATTTATAATTAATTTTCGACGATAGATTCTATCTCCCCTCCTTTGGAGGTGTCGGGGGAGGCTTTACGGCATTTTCTTCAAGCCTTCCCACACAACATTCCAATTGCCATCTTTGGGAAAGCCCGGATTTGTCAGTTTGTTTCCATCCCAACCGGCACACATCATGGCAACAGCCGTAAGCAATCCGCCATTACCAGGCAGATAAATCCGCAAACGGTCGTCCTGATAATTATGTCCACTCACTAAATAAGTATTGGTGCGTTTATCCATCAACAGTGCTCCGACGGCTTTTTCGGGTTCGTTCAGGCGAGCAGCATTCATGGCAGTCATTGGGTAATCCCAGCCCCATGTTTTATCCCAATTCCAGTTTTTCCACACCCATTCGAGTGTGTTTTTCATAATAGCCGGCTGTACCTGACTGCTTTTCGGCAAAATGCCCCATGCTCCCAATACGGCCATGTGGTCGGACGTAAAACGTACATCGTGGTAAGTTTCAGGAGCTGTTTCGGCTGCAAGGTAAAGTCCATCCTTGGCTGCAAGCGGAGATAATAGCTTGATGATTTTGTCCCACTCCGGATTTCTTTTTAAGCCATCGCGCACACGCCATTCCTGAGCCACACCCAAGGCATAATGCCAGTATGAAAGTTCAAAAGGAGGATTGGTGGTTTCGGCTGCCCGCAAAGTTTCCTGCGCAGGGATGGCGCCCTTAAGCACATAACGGTTTTTCGCTTTGTCATACGTGGCAAAAGAAGCCATAAATTCAGCCGTTTCGGAAACCAATTTCTTATACTTATCCAGTCCAGCTTTTGAAGGATGATCGCGATAAATCAGCTCGGCCATGTAGATAAAGTGAGGTTGTTGCCAAATCAGAAATGAGCCTACTTTTGAAGGAGCTTCAATTGCAGAAGGGTCGGTCATCTTCATCCAGCGGACACCTTTGAAACCCTGACGTTCGGCTATTTTTTTAGCATTATTGTAGGCTATATTATACCAGTCCATGCTTCGTTCCAGCAAATCAATACGATTCCACAGTGCAAAATGGACAGCATGCCACCAATGCATTTCTAAATGAAACTTCCCGAACCAGCTATTGTAAGTCAAACCTGTTTCTTGTGGCGGCACATTGCCGGCGCACTGAATTGCCATGAGGTATTGCGACAACACGACCCTGCGTTCCAACTCTTTCGCACGAGGATCTTTACATTGAGAAAAATCGACAGCAGCTCCGTTTTTCCAGAATGCCTGCCAATAATTGGATGTCTCTGCGCTTACAGTCGTAAAATCGGACAAAGGTTGTATTGGGTTTTTTTCTGTGAACGCACACGAAAATGAAAAAGAGTCACCGCCATCGGGCGACAGCACAAAATAATGTTTCTCCTTTTCAACTATTGAGGCTTTGCCGGTCCATTGCACTTTGGCATAATATACTGTAGCATCTACCTGGCATTTAAATAATACATATCCGTTGCCCATTTCTACAATTGAAGTGGTATAGCTATCGGGATGGCTCCAGTCGCATCCGTCATCGGTGTGCTTCCCTGAGGGATAAGGAAAACGGAGGTTTATTTTCAGGTTACCGCTCTTCACCAATGCCGAAGTCAGCGCAACCGAAATCATATCGTGTGAAGGGTGACACACTGTTTTTACATCGACCGGTTGTCCAAAAAGAGTGTAATGACTTTTAATACAGCCATTCCACAAATCAAGTGTCTGATTGATTTGGTTGAAATTATTTTTTGTCACACTTTCACCTTGTGGAGAAATCATCTCTAAACCCACATAACCCAAATGTAAACGATGAGGATTGGCACGAAACCAGTCGGCGGCCTCTTGCTGACGGCCTTTTTCTTTGAATTCGGTGGAATACGCTTCCTTCCAACCATGAAAGTTGTAATTTTTCAATGACTCTTCAAACTTGTAGTTATTGGGATTGCCAAAACTGTGCCATCCCCATTGCGATTGAGTACCAAGAGGTACACCTGACTTGTAAAGTTCGGGAAAAGTCTGAAGACCGGAAGGATCGACTGTGAAGGCAAAATTGCCATTTCCAACCGACAATGAAGAGAGTGAATCAAAGCTATGAACCACCGGATTGTTGCGATTAACTAATACATCCCGTTGTATCGCAGCATAAGTGATAAACTGAAAGCAGAACAGCAGCGCAAATATCAAGCCGCTTGAACGGAAATGATTTTTCATGTATATTATCAGGTTTAATTTGAGTTACAAAAATAGGTTGAAAACATGGCATTCAATATGATTGTTTTGATATTTTGACTTCGCTTTTTGACATAAATATCTGATAATAATCCATATTCAACACAATGCGGTTAATCACTACTATTCAATTACATATTCAAAAACAAGCCTTATCTACACTAAAAAATCTTCATGAAAAATTCAATACCGATTTTGAGCGCTAAAAATCATTACCTTTGCAAAGACTATGAATATTTTACCCCGATAAAAAGGCAAGGTGTTCGTAGAATAGACATTACAATCTAACATTTCGAACTAATTATCTATGCACAAAGCAGGTTTTGTCAATATTGTAGGAAATCCCAACGTGGGAAAATCAACTTTAATGAATGCGTTGGTAGGAGAACGAATCTCAATTATCACCTCAAAGGCTCAAACAACGCGTCATCGCATCATGGGCATCGTCAATGGCGAAGACTTTCAAATCATCTATTCCGACACTCCGGGAGTACTCAAACCTCATTATAAATTACAAAAATCAATGTTGGGTTTCTCGCGCTCGGCACTGAGCGACGCCGACGTGCTGCTTTACGTCACCGATGTAATCGATTCGAGTGAGAAAAATGCCGATTTTGTGGAGATGGTAAAACAGCAATCGACTGAATACAGGGTAATTTTGATTGTCAACAAAATAGACCTTATTGACGAAACAAAGTTGGTGGAGATTGTCGAAAACTGGCATAAAATTATGCCTGATGCGGAGGTAATTCCTATTTCGGCCACCAATAAATTCAACCTCGACCCACTTCTCAAACGTATCAAAGAACTATTGCCCGAATCGCCCCCATTTTTTGATAAAGATGCGCTCACCGACAAACCCGAAAGGTTCTTTGTGACCGAAATTATTCGTGAAAAAATTCTGTTGAACTATGAAAAAGAAATCCCCTACTCAGTAGAAGTGGTGGTGGAAAGTTTCAAAGAAGAAACCAAGATAATCCGCATTCATGCAGTGATCTATGCCGAACGCGATTCGCAAAAAGGTATTTTAATCGGCCATCAGGGAAAGTCGCTCAAAAAAGTAGGCATGGAAGCCCGCAAAGACATCGAAGCATTTTTCGGTAAACAAGTGTTTTTGGAGTTATTCATCAAAGTTGAAAAAGACTGGCGCAACAAAGAGACCTCTCTACGCAGCTTCGGATACCATCAGTCAAACGATTAAAGGGAGATTTTCATCCATTGAATTAGTGTGAGCAATAAAAATAATCGTTTTGCAGGCGCTTAAAAACTAAACCATTTTACTCATAAAAGTATCTTTGTTCTAAATAATTATTGCTTTTTTGCGTTATTACTTTTAAAGAAAGTGTTGTATCCGAATTTACACTAAAGTAATACGAGAGTGATTGCACTTCCCAAAAAATTGAGCCGTTTATGAGAAAATTTATATTGTGGTTAATATGTTTGCTCACAGCTGATTGTTTGATTGCTCAAACAGTTACTTCACCTCCTTTCCTTGCTCCCGCCACCGTAACAACGTCTGCACCATCACTGAACATAACTCAACCATCGTGCGGCACATCAACAGGGATTATTAAGATCATAGCACCTTTGCCACCAACCGGAATTGACTATTATTATTCAATAAACGGTGGTGCAAGCAGACAAAACAGCCTTGTATATCCCAATTTAGCTGCCGGGACTTATTCTGTAATTGCTTATGACGATAATGGTATTGCTTCACCTGCCACATCGGTCACAATCAATCCTCTTACAGCAACTCCCGCTACACCCACGACAACATTTACATCACCAGCCACTTGCGGAGCACTCGGCACTATTACGGTAACATCTCCTATTGGAGCAAATATCACTTATAGCATCGATGGCACAATATATCAAACAAGTCCCAATTTCACAAGCGTTGTTGCCGGCACTTATCATGTGACTGCAAAAGATGGTAATAGTTGTGTATCACCCTCCTTCGATGTAACAATAGCTGCTCCTCCTGCGGCACCATCAACACCCACAGCAAGTGTCACCACACAGCCTACTTGTGCCATTGCCTCAGGTACAATAACTGTTACAGCACCTCTCGGGGCAAATTACGTCTATTCGGTGGATGGAATTACCTACCAGGCATCTACTGTTTTTACAGGCTTAGTCTCCGCTAATTATAATGTCACAGTGAAAGATATTCCGAGCGGATGTATCTCTTCATTTCTTTCGTTAACGGTGAATGCTCAACCTACCACACCCACCACACCTGTAGTTGCGGTCACACAACCAACATGTTCCACAGCCACCGGCACTCTGGTAGTTTCAGCTCAAAATGCAACTGACAGCTATAGTTTTGACAATGGAGTGACTTTTCAGGTGGGCAATAGCAAAACAGCTCTTTCGCCAGGCACATACGATGTGATTATCAAAAGTACGGGAGGATGTACTTCTCCTGTCACTACGTCAACTATCAATGCACAACCCTCAACACCTACTGCTCCTGCAATTACAATCATTCAGCCGAGTTGCGGAACACCCACCGGTACCATCACAGTTACACCTCAAATTGCAGGTGAAACCTACAGCTTCGACAGCGGAGTTACCTATCAGGCAACCAATGTGAAAGCAGGATTAAATCCAAACTCATACGATATAATGATAAAAAGTGCAGGAGGATGCACCTCTGCAGTTACTACCGGCACTATTAATGCCTCTGCTTCCACCCCAAGCACACCTGTATTAACTATAAAACAACCCACCTGTACATTGCCCGGCGAAATTGCCGTAACACTACAAACTGCAGGTGAAACATACAGTTTTGACAACGGAGTCAGCTATCAGGCAAGCAATATTAAAGCAGGATTAACAGCAGGAACCTACAACATTATTATAAAAAGTGCAGGGGGATGCAATTCAGCAGTTACTTCGGGCACCATCAATGCACAACCGACAACCCCGACAACTCCGGTTGTAAACGCCACACAACCAAATTGTGGAACGCCTTCCGGAACCCTTACTGTTACTCCTCAAATAGCAGGTGAAATCTATAGCTTTGACAACGGAGTCAGCTATCAGGCAAGCAATATTAAAGTAGGATTAACAGCAGGAACCTACAACATTATTATAAAAAGTGCAGGGGGATGCACCTCGGCTGTTACATCTGCAACTATCAACACTTCGCCTATAGTTCCTACTACAACTGTTGTGAGCATCACTCAACCTACTTGTGCCATAGCCACAGGAACAATCACTGTGACATTACAAACAGCAGGAGAAACCTACAGCTTTGACAACGGAGCCACTTTTCAGGCAAGCAATACAAAAGCAGGATTATCCGCAGGCATATACCAAGTCATTATTCAAAGCATAAGTGGTTGCAATTCAGCGGCAATAGCTGTTACCATCAACACACCACCTACCACTCCTTCAGCACCTGTTATCACTATCATTCAACCAAGTTGCGGCACGCCCACCGGCACCATTACAGTAACAACTCAAATTGCAGGTGAGACCTATAGTTTTGATGGCGGAGCTACATTTCAGGCAAGCAATATTAAAACCGGCTTGGCAACAGGATTGTTTAATGTAATAATAAAAAGTGCAGGAGGATGTATATCAACAATGACTCCTGCCACTATTAGTACAGCACCTTCGGCACCAACAACTCCAGTTGTCAGCATTACACAACCCACATGTGCCACAGCAACAGGTACTATCACCGTGACTATTCAAAATGCAAGCGACACCTACAGTGTTGACAATGGAGCTACTTATCAGTCAAGCAATATCAAAGCAGCGTTAGCTGCCGGAACCTACAATGTGATTATTAAAAGAGTTAGTGGGTGTATTTCGGCAACCACACCTGCCATTGTGAATACACAACCACTTTCACCTGCAATTCCCGTTATCAGTATCATTCAACCCACATGTAGCACTTCCACAGGCACCTGCACCGTAACTATTCAAAATGCAAGCGACACCTACAGCTATGACAATGGAGCTACATTTCAGGCAAGTAATATCAAAGCAGGGTTGGTAGTAGGTTCATACACTATCATTATAAAAAACTTGAGTGGATGCACCGCAACAGCAATGGCAACAGTCAATGCACAACCACCAACACCGGCAACACCTGTAACCACTGTTACTCAACCCACCTGTGCATCAGCCACAGGAACAATTGCTGTTACTTCACCCATCGGTCTCAATTACAGCATTGATGGAGTGAGCTATACCAATACCACAGGTACTTTTGCGGGATTAGCTGTCGGCTCGTATCCTGTAACGGCAAAAAACAGCAGCGGCTGTATTTCAGCATCCTCAAGTGTAACTATAATAGAATCAATACCGGCAATACCGACAGTGAGTGCAATACAGCCTACATGTTTAGTATCTACGGGAACTGTTAATATATCGGCTCCTACAGGTGCAATTTATTCTTATTCAATAAATGGAACAACCTTTCAATCGGGCACTGCATTTAATAATGTGACTCCCGCCACCTATACCGTGTCGGTAAAAAACACCAATAGCGGTTGTATTTCTACCAAGCCCAACATTGCAATTAATGCTCAACCAGCCACACCGAATGCACCAAATGTAACTTTAACTCAACCTAATTGCTTAATTGCGACAGGAACAATCACGGTAACCGATCCATTGGTAGCAGGAACCACTTTCAGCATTGATGGAGCCACTTATAGCAATACCACAGGAATCTTTAGCTCTCTTGCCGTTGGGGTCTATCCTGTCACTGCAAAAAACAGTAATGGCTGTATCTCGGCTTCCACTCAAGACACTATTTTATCCCCTATTTTCACCTTGCCTAAAAGTGACTTTACGCTTTCCACCTACTCCATCGACAATAAGCACAATTCGGTATCGGGAAGCATTACACCCGAAACAAATGTCTCATATCTCTGGGATTTGGGCGACGGCTCACCCAATATTACGGGTTCAGATATGCTCACTCATTATTACAACATAATCGGAAATGAAGGAGAAATAATAGTGACACTGACAGCGACAGATTTAATAGGCTGCAACTCAACCACCTCAAAATCTATCGCTATCTCACCCTTTATTCCTAATGTTTTTACCCCTAACGGAGATGCATACAACGAATACTTTATGCCGGGTTTCGAGATGCAACTATTTGACAGACATGGAATTTTGATTTATCAGGGAATTGCCGGCGGTAAAGGTTGGGATGGAACCTACAAAGGGCAGAACATGGATCCCGATACCTATTTCTATATTTTGCATTACATAGATAGTAAAAAGAACATCCTTACCAAGAAAGGGTATATTACTTTAATACGATAATAACGCAGTGAGAAACCAGCGAATGAGATTATATCAATCTTATAATCGCCTTTTTACTACATTTAATATATTATTCCAACGATGCCAAAGCTCTCAATATCAACCATTTTATGTTTCATCTTCTATTCATTTTCAGGGTGGACAGCTGCAACAAATCCAAACCTCACCAACCTTGGATTTGAAGCAGGCACATTTACCGGATGGAAGGGATATACATGGGAATATACTGTGTGCGACAGGAAGCCTTTGAACACCTCAAAAACAGCACAATCGCTCCCATTAGTATCACCTAACGATCTTCGCCGTATCACTTTGCTCTCCGACCAGGCAGCTTACGACATTAATACAGGAAACAAACTCAAAATTATTCCTTCTGGGTATAAATATGTTGCCCGTCTTGGATCAGAGTTTTCGGCTGCCGAGATACCTACTTTACCTAGAGGCTGGAATCAAAGTCTGCTTAATACAATGACCGTGACCAACAACAATGCATTGCTATTACTAAAATACGCAGTGGTATTGGAATATGAGACCAGGCATGAACAATTTCAACAAACAAAATTTCAACTCACGCTTTATGACCAGAAAGGCGATACAATAAAAGATTGCGCCAATTACACGGTATTTGCTCAGGACGGATTAGATGGTTTTCAATCGTCTTATACCTCAGATAATTATCCTGTAAGATGGAGAGACTGGACAACCGTGGGTGTGGATTTAAGAGCATTTATAGGACAAACCATTTCCATCGAATTTATGACCAGAGATTGCATTCTTTGCGGTCATTTCGGTTACGCATATATAATTGCTGACTCCCAGCCTATGAGTATTTCCGTAAAATATTGCAGCAATGACACCTATGCCACACTCACTGCACCGGATGGATTTACTGGTTATACCTGGAAAAACAGCAGCGGTGTGGAACAAGGT
>Ga0302286_10002577_pt1 | contig 12546 bp, 11 predicted proteins | sample III_Fen_E2_3_FD_198765 | JGI IMG/M metagenome (GOLD analysis project Ga0302286, IMG submission 198765) | Peat permafrost microbial communities from Stordalen Mire near Abisko, Sweden - III_Fen_E2_3 | ecosystem: Environmental > Terrestrial > Soil > Wetlands > Permafrost | place: Sweden: Abisko...
AAAGAATTGGAAATGGAGGTTAGTATTTTACGTCAAACATTCAAAGACCTGTTGAGTAACCGATAGCCGCGAGGGCAAAAGTTCTGTTCAACGAGTACAGTCATTGCGAATGAAGTGTAGCGAAATAAAGCAATCTTTTTAGTGTCAGCATAACAGGATACACCAATTTTTTTTTGGTAAGAACGCACGATGACGCATTGATCAGCACCGGATGGATCAAACTGTTTCACATTGGTGTTTTTGTCAACCCGTCAGCGTTCGAAAAATTTATTGTCCTTAATCCCAATGACTGTACCAATCAGATTTTAGTCAAGCCATACTACTCGTACAACCGAAGCCTGTTGCGAAGTGCAATAATTTGGTCGTGCTGAGCATTTATCCGGTTTAATAAATGCTTGATTACATCAATTCCCTCGGGGTTAATGTTCAATTCGTGATATAACCTGATATATCTTTCCAGCGGCAGCAGTTCTTCCGAATTTAAAAATTCGGCCTCCTGAATGATTTTAATTTCAATTAATCCGGCTTCGTGCAACGAACTGATCAATGAAATTTCAATTTCGTGACGTGTGCAGAATTCATCAACTGCAATAAAATATGCTGTTTCCATAGCCTACGATTTTGACAATTGGGTGAATAATTCCTTTTGCTTTTCAGTCAGATTGGTTGGTATTTTAATCGACCATGTAATAAATAAGTCTCCAAACTGATCATCTCTTTTATACACCGGAAATCCTTTGCCTTTCAGCTTTACTTTACTTCCGTTTTGAGTTTCAGATTTCACTTTCAGTTTAACCTGTCCATCTAAGGTATCCAGTATCATTTCGCCACCCAGCACCGCTGTGTATAAATCCAGATCAATAGTGGCATACAAATGATCTCCCAACCGTTTAAAAATAGAGTGATTCGCCACTGAAAATGTAATGTATAAATCGCCATTTGGACCACCATTTACTCCGGGACTTCCATGGCCTGAAATCTTAATCGTTTGCCCGTTTTCAATTCCGGCCGGAATGGTTATCCTGATGTTTTTACCATTCACGGTTATCGTTTGCTGATGGGTTTTATAGGCATCGATGAGTTCCAAACGTATTTCAGCCTTATAATCTTCGCCCCGGTATTTCATTTGCCTACCTTGTCTGCCACCTGAAAATCCACCAAACATCGATTCAAAGAAATCAGAAAAATCTTCGCCGTATTCCGATCCTGAAGATCTTGCTCCACGCGAACCTGATGATTGTTCCCGGTATTGTTTTTGTTTTTCAAATTCATCGGCATGTTGCCAATCGTTTCCATACTGATCGTATTTCTTCCGTTTTTCGGGATCGCTCAGCACTTCGTTGGCTTCATTAATCTGCTGAAAATTCTTCTTCGCATCCTTATCATCAGGATTTAAATCGGGATGAAACTTCCGGGCCAGCTTCCGGTAAGCATTCTTAACGTCTTTAGTGGTTGCTGTTTTATCTATCCCCAGAATCTTGTAGTAATCTATGAAAGTCATTTGCCTTATCTTAAGAACTTAATTTATTTGTCGGAACAATAAAGATTGGTATTTGGCTTTGTCGCAGAACTTCTTCGGCTACACTTCCAATCAAAATGTTTTCCAACCATCGCTGGCTATGTGATCCCACAACAACAATATTCGCATTGACTTTTTTTGCCGTTGTTACAATAGAATCAGCAATTGGACCCAATCTGATAATAGTTTGAAGCATAGAATCATTAAGATTGAATTTGATTGAATTCATAAAGTGCTGACCTACTTTCTTCAGTTCTTCAACATCGGCCAATTGCATTTGGTTCATATTCATATGTCCGGCCAGTCCTAATATTGGTGAATATTCCTGAGTCGAATTAATAGCAGTATCGGTTACAACATGCAGTAATATAACTTCGGCTCCCATTGATTTTGCTAATTTATATCCATGCTCTGCTACTTTTTGTGACGTTGGATTGTTGTCCAGCGCAATCAATACTTTTTTAAATTCAGTTGTCTTCATGTCTCTTGATTATCGTCCATTTTCTTTCGTGAATTTGGATCGGACTAATTTGATCATACTTAATGGCAATCGTGTTACATAAATCATGGAAAGACTTACATTATTCACACATTTTCAACCCGCTCAAAATCGATGAATCCTTCTCCAATATTGATATTTATTAAACGTGCCTTTAATCGATGTCCCACTTCAAGGCCACTAAACCCATTGACCAGTTTTCCTTCGACATGCGGATGAAAAAGTCGTATCCAAGTACCTTTGGACGAGGCTCCACTGACAATGGCTTCAAACACTTCGCCAATTCTGGATTTCATAAGCATCGCATTGGCCGATTTTTCAACCTGCCGCTCTACCTTCCTAACATCATCCTCTTTCAATGTACAATAGCGGGCAATTTCTTCCAGTTCTTCAACCGAATAAGGAACCGAACGCCCAGCCATCGCTGCTTTGAGCAAACGTTGTGTCACCAAATCAGGGAAACGCCGGTTGGGTGCTGTTGAATGTGTATAATCTTTTACGGCAAGGCCAAAGTGACCTTCGCTAGTTGAACCGGGTGTTTCAACCACATATTCACCTGATCCTAAAAGTTTAAGCACACTTATCGACATATCGATGAAATGCTGTGGATCGTCATGTTTGAAAAATTTTAGATATGATGAAAGAGATTTGGAGTTGGCTTTTTCAGGCAGCGCAAAGCCATGTTCTGAAGCCAGTTCAACAATCCGATCCCACCGCTTGGGAATTTTCACAACTCGTCGCAGCGAAGGAAAATTTTTCGCTTCAAGAAAGCGAGCAGTGGCTCCATTGGCGGCAATCATAAAATCTTCGATCAAACTTTTGGCCCTGTTTTTCTGCTCAGCCTTCATTTCGTTTAACACATCACCGTCAAAGATAGGCCTGGCCTCAATGGTTTCAAATTCTAAAGCACCATGCTCATAGCGCAATTCCTTCATCTTTTGAGCTAAACGGTCCTGTAACTGTATATTTTCAGCCAGTCCTTCCACGTTTCTGACTTCTGAAGGGACGGGGCTATTTCCTTCGAGCCAGTCGCCCAAACTCTGATAATCAAGTTTTGCATAATTGAATACAGTAGCACAAAACACATCCGATTGTTGAACAGCTCCATCATCGTCTACCACCATTTCAACCACAACAGCACAGCGATCTTCACCTAATCGCAGCGAAGTCAGATCGGTTGATAATTTCTCCGGAAGCATGGGGAATAACTGAGCAACAGTATAGATTGATGCCGTATTTTGGCTGGCATAATGGTTAATTTCTGAATGTTCGCTTACCAGTGCATCCACATCTGCAATGGCAATCAGCAACCGAACCTTATTATCGGGCAACTGTTCGGCACACGACAATTGGTCCAGATCAAGTGAATCGTCATTATCAACTGAATACCACAGTAATCTGCTCAAATCTTTGGCTTCCGTAGTTTTATAAATTGCAGGCGAATGTATTTCATTTAATTCGGCGATTACAGATGACGGGAAATCCGGTACTAATCCTCTTGATATCATTGCTTTTCGCGCAATATTTTGTAATGTGATCCGGTCAAAGTCTTTGTTCATGATATGTTTTATTGGGCTGTTTTTATTATGAATTTCCTCGCGATTTTACTTCCAGCATGATTTTATATTGGATTGCTGTTATTCGCTTGTTTTACCATCAAACTTTTCGTCCATTCTTTCGGCATCTTCTTTTGTATTCCTGATGGTGCCATTCTGATGGTTAGGTGGGCCATAAATGGTGTACATTTTCAGTTCATTGGCACCTTCATTGATAATATTGTGCCTGGCACCTGCCGGTACAACAATTACGTCACCTTCTTTAATCTTATATTCATTTCCATCGATTACACATTTGCCTGATCCACTTTCAAACCTGAAAAATTGGTCGTTGCCGGCATGAATTTCTGATCCAATATCTTCACCAACTTTAAGGGTCATGAGTACCAGTTGAAGATGTTTACCTGTGTATAAAACCTTTCGGAAATTTTCATTTTCCAATGTGTCTTTTTCGATGTTGCTTTTAAATCCTTTCATGGTCATTTCTCCTATTCTTAATTATTTTTTCTCGTTTAGTGTACTCAAAAGTAATTTGGCTGCTTCAGCTGATGATGCCGGATTTTGGCCGGTGATTAATAGTCCATCCTTTTTCACAAACGAACTCCAGTTTTCACCTTTGCTGTATTTTGCACCCAACTTTTGTAATTCGTCTTCTAGCAAAAAAGGAACTATTTTGGTTAAGCCAACTGCTTCTTCTTCCGTATCAGAAAAGCCTGTAACCTCTCTACCTTTTACCAAAGGCTCACCATCCTCACCTTTCACCTTAATTAAAGCGGCAGGGGCGTGGCATACAAATGCAATTGGTTTTTGATGATTGTAAAAGTCCTCGATTAAATGAATGGAGTTTTCGTCGTTTGCCAGATCCCACAATGGGCCATGACCTCCGGGATAAAAAACTGCATCATAATCTTCCTGATTTACTTCGCTTAGTTTTAGTGTATGGGCAACTTTGTCAATTGCTTCATTATCACTATAAAACCTTTCAGTTGAAGAGGTTTGAAAATCCAGAAATTCACTTTTAGGGTCAACTGGTGGTTGTCCACCTTTTGGTGAGGCTATTGTCAATTCGATACCTGCATCAGCCAAAACATAATAGGGTGCTGCAAATTCTTCAACCCAGAAACCGGTTTTCTCACCGGTAGTTCCCAAATCACTGTGGGAGGTTAACACGATTAATACTTTCATAATTTGTTTTTTAAAGTTTTAACGATCATTTGCTGTTTCGCAGTATAGCAATCGGTTTTAAGAAGTCTAAGTTGTAGTTCGATGGTCGATAATGTGTTATATAACTTTTGGAAAGAGTTACGTCATTCACACATTTTTCCAATAACTTATCAGTCAGTTATTCATGCTAGCTGCATTGTCCAAGTATAATCCAGATGATGACAAAAACTACAATGGTGCTTAGGCAGCCGCCGCCCAATTTCGAAGCTCCGTATCCTGATATTAATCCTCTAAATAAATTATTCATATGAGATATTGTTTGATGAGTGATAAGTTACAGATTTTTATCGGTTGTTTTATTTGCCGGTAAGGTAAAATAGAACGAAGATCCTTTTCCCTCAACACTTTCGACCCATATTTCGCCACCATGTTTTTCAATAAATCCCTTTACCAGTAATAAACCGATACCAGTGCCACTATTTTCTTTTCTTGAATTTAAAAGTGATTTCATTTGCGGAATGAAAAGGGTTTTCTGCATTTCTTTTGACATTCCAATGCCGGTATCCTTTACTTCAACAATAATTTTATCCTTGTTTCTTTTGGCTGACAAGGTAATTTTTCCATTCTCCGGAGTATGTTTTATTGAATTCGAAACTATATTTTGAAGGATAGAAAGCAACATCTTTTTATCAGCAAAAACAGATAAATCTTTTTCAATTTCGTTATGTAACTGGATATTTTTAGCGTCTGCATTTTTAGTCAAAATATTCATAACCTTCTTCGCGTATAGTTCGAGTTTAATTTTTGCAGGAGTAAAAGCCTCCGAAGCGAATTTTATTCTTGCCCATTCTCCCAGGTAATCCAACATATCCAACTCGTCGATTGAAGCTTTGAGAAGCATTTCAAGCATCTCCTTTACCTTACTTCGCTCCAATTCATCAAAATCCGAAACCAGATAATCAGCAACTCCAATAATAAAACCCAGTGGGCTTCTTAAATCATGCGATAGCGTAGAAAGTACGTTCTCTTTATGAGTGTTAAGTCCCTGAAGTTCTTTTACATCTTTTTGAACTACACTTAACTCCTCTGCCCGTTTTTCCTTTTCTCTGGATTGAATCTCAAGTTCCTTGTAAGCGTCAAACAATTCTGCAGCACGTTTTTTTTTCTCTTTAGACTGAAATGCAATTTTTTTTAATGTGTTTTCGAGTTCTTCGTTTTTCTGTTCTAATTGCTTCGTCCAGCTCTTTAATCTTTCCTGATTTTCATGTTGAACAGTCAAATCGGTTAGAATGATACTCAAAACGAAAATTTGATCCAAATTCAAAGCATTAATGGTCATCAGTGCAGGTATCTTCTTCCCATCGTCCGAATTAATATAAACTTCTTCTTTTAGTACACTTTTGTCACTTTGAATAAGTATGGCTTTAAGTTGCTCTTTTGCAGAATCATCAATGAATTTTTCAAATTTTGTTCCAATTACCTTTTGCAATGGCCGTTTCACCATGTTTGCAAAATAGGAATTGCTATAAAGGATTGTTCCGTTTTCACTAACTGTAACCGCACCTTCATGCATTTTTTCAATTAAAATCCGGTAGGGTTTATCAGCTGATTTTTCTGTGTAAACCTGAAGTGCGTTTTCATTTGTAACTATTAATCCATCAATGTTACCAGTTTTAATGGCATCAATCGATTCCATGGCATCCTTTAGCTGCTTCAGGAGTATCCTATTTTCATGGTGCAACTGTTCCGAATCTGCTATAAATTGTTTACTGTTTTTTTCCATCTGATTAAACTTCAAATTAATTAAACAATTCCAAGTCCTTTAAGAACTTTTTCTGTATTCGACATATCTCCAACCATTCTCTCTTGCGGATATGGAGATTTCTTTATCAGGACAGGTACTGCAATTATGTCTTCAGCGATTGCCAAATCAGGTTGCTGGTATATATCAATGATCTCTAATTCATATCTGTCTTTTAGATATTTTTCACAGATACTCTTAATATTACCAATTGCTCTGACCGAGTTGGGTAAAATGCCGGTAACAAACAACTGAAGAACATATGTTTTCTGTCCGGCATCTGCTGCACTTGCTTTTACTTCTACGTTATCAGTTATTTTTTTAGACATTTGAATCAGTTATTTAATTGAATGTACAATCAAAATAATTTTAATTGTATTCCTGTTATCGGGAACTATCTTTCACCCCGATTGATTCTTTTGACGTAGATAAATTTTCGTGCTCCTTAATTTTTCTTTTTGAATCAGCTACAGGCATTTTCCCTTTAGTTAAAATGGGGGACAAATTAATTCCTTTGCCCGAAATGATAAATCTCCTGACCTCGTTTGAATGAACCATACCTCTCGATTTCATCACACATAGGCTGCGGGTACGTTCAGCATCCACCTCAATATCCTGAACCATCATCCAGGTATCAACCATTGATGAGATTCCCTCATCACTTGGATTTCGTTCTATTGATCCGACTGTTATCGCAGCCGTAAACAAAACGGTAATTTGCTTCGTTTTCAAAAAATCGACAAACCGGGTAAGCATCGACCTGATATCGCTATTCGGCCCTTCAGTCATTAAATTGGTGATCGGATCGAGAATTACTACAGAAGGTTTTATTTCGTGTATGATTTTTTTTATGGCAAGAAAATGCAATTCAAGATTCTGCAAGGTTGGCCTTGAATAATAAAAAGTTAATATTCCTGATTTCACCAATGGCTCTAGATGGAATCCTATGGATGACATATTTCGGATTACCTGGTTTGGCGCTTCTTCGAATGCACAGAAAAGACAGACTTTTTTTGATTGGCAAACACTGTAAGCAAAAGAAGCCGCAATACTGGTTTTTCCTGTTCCTGCTGTTCCTGAAATAAGAATACTGCTGCCCTCATAAAAGCCTTTTCTATCCAGCATATCGTCTAAATCTTTTATTCCAGAAGATATTCTTTTTGAGCTGGATGCCTGTTGGATTGATTCACTGATAAGCGGATAAACAGATATTCCACTTTCATCAATTGTAAAGGGATATTCATTGTTGCCATGTGTTGAGCCACGGTATTTGACGATCCTTAATCGCCTGGTTCCAACTTGATTGGTTAACCGGTTATCCAATATGATAACACAATCGGCCACATATTCCACAATTCCCTTGTGTGTTAGAAAGGGATCTCCATTTTCGGAGGTTATTATGGCTGTTACTTCCATTTTTTTTAACCACGTCATAAGCCTCAAAAATTCTGAACGTAGTATTTTTTCATCGAGACCGTAAAAAAGTTTGTCGAGTGAATCGAGTACAACACGTTTGGCCATTACTTTATAAATGGCTTGCTCGAGCCTCACAAATAATCCTTCAAGGTTATACTTACCGGTTTCCACCATTTCATCGGGACTAATCTTTACCTGTTCGATGTATAATTTATTATTTGCTATGTGTTTATCAAGGTCGTAGCCTAATGATTTTACATTCAGCACCAATTCGTCTTTTTTTTCTTCAAAAGCCATGAATACACCCGGTTCGTCAAACAATTCAATTCCATTTACGAGGAATTCCATCGCCATAAGGGTTTTCCCGCACCCGGTATCACCTACTAAAAGTGATGACCTGTTTTTGGGAAGGCCGCCAAATGTAATTTCATCAAGACCCTGAATCCCTGTTGGGGCTTTGGGGAATTTAAAAATATCTTTTTCCGATTTTTTAGCTATGAGCGACTTCATAATTAAGAAGTTTGTTAATTTATATCTCAAGTCTTTAAGAGAATAAAACTAGGCCAATAAAATATGGATAGTATTACACAACTTTTGAAAATAATTACATTATTCACACATTCTTCTTACGAGCCCGGATAAATATTTTTAAAACTTCATTGAACAGCAATGGAACCAAACCCAGTGAAATGGCAATTATCCAGCCTTCAAAATCGAGCATTTGCAAATGAAAGGCTCGTTGCATAACCGGAATTTCAATTACAATTAATTGAAGAAAAATGCCCAGCAGAATAGCGCCGCTCAGGTATTTATTAGAAAAGAGACCAATCTGAAAAATAGATTTTGAACTGTTTCTGACCGCAAGGGAATAAAACAGCTGACACATAACCAACACCATAAAAGCCATGGTCCGGGCATATTCAACAGTATTTATAGGCGCTGTGTGGTCAAATGGACTGTATCCATGTTCCCAATATCCGAACCAGAAAGCAAAAATTGTCAAGGCACCAATTAAAATACCTCCCATAATCACATGCAGACCAGCTCCTCCAGAAAAGAAGCTCTCCCGGGCAGGGCGTGGTTTTTCTTTCATCACATCAGAGTTTCCGGGATCCATTCCCAATGCAATCGCCGGAAATGAGTCGGTGATCAGGTTGATCCACAATAACTGGGTGGCAATTAACGGGGATTCCCAACCTATAAGAAGTGCAACAAACATGGTCAATACTTCGCCCAGGTTGCAGGTAATCAGAAAAATAACTGATTTTTTGATGTTGTTGTAGATGTTCCTGCCTTGTTCAATGGCAGATACAATGGTGGCAAAGTTATCGTCGGCAAGAATCATATCCGCTGATCCTTTGGCTACATCAGTACCTGTAATTCCCATGGCCACACCAATGTCGGCAACATTTAGCGAAGGCGCATCGTTTACCCCATCGCCTGTCATGGACACGATATTTCCATGAGACTTGAGCGCATGAACAATCTGTACTTTATGTGCGGGTGATACCCTTGCAAAGACCCGGTATTCATTTATTTTGCGAGTCAGTTCTTCCTCTGATAATTCGTCTATTTCGATGCCGGTTATGACCTGATCAATTCTTTCGGCGATTCCTAATTCTTTTGCTATGGCAAATGCGGTATTCTTGTGATCGCCTGTAATCATGATACTGATAATGCCGGCAAGTCTTGCAGTTTTAATAGCAGATTTTACCTCACTTCGAGGTGGATCAATCATTCCAACCAATCCGATGAAAATGAGGTCTTTCTCCATTTCCGAAGAATCGATGATTGAACCGACCTGTTTATAAGCCACTCCTAATGTGCGGAGAGCCTTATTCGACAGAACTTCTGTTTCGTGATAAATTTTCTTTATGTGAGCAGGGGTTATCGGAATAGTTTTCCCATTTTCCAGAATATGTGTCGAAACAGCGAGCAGCTTGCCGATTGCACCTTTGGTATAAACGGTCAGTTTTCCATGTTCTTCGATTAATGTGGACATTAATTTGCGGTCAGAATCAAAAGAAAGCTCATCGATTCGCTTGTTTTCAGCCTTCAGCGTTTTGCGTTTTAATCCCAGATGGTCTCCAAATATCAACAAGGCTATCTCTGTCGGATCGCCCGTTCCGTGGCCATTTTTAAATGTTGCATCGGAGCAGAGAATCATCGCTTTGGCCATTAGTTTTGCATCTTCATGAGCCGGGTTCACCTGACCCGGTTCAACATCTATCTCACCTTCCAGATTGAAATATCGGGTTACCGTCATTTTGTTCTGTGTTAAGGTTCCCGTTTTATCAGAACAGATGATGTTGACAGATCCGAGGGTTTCAACAGCCGGCAATTTCCTGATGATCGCTTTTTTATTCGACATGCTGGTTACACCAATTGAAAGCACTACCGCGACAATGGCTGCAAGACCTTCGGGAATAGCAGCTACGGCAAGTGAAACCGAAATCAGGAACATTTCGGCCAAATCGCGTCCCTGAATTACGGCAATAATGAAGATGAAGACACAGATTCCAATAGCAAACAAGCCCAATGTTTTTCCCAATTTATCCAGTCGGATTTCAAGGGGCGTTTTAGACTTTTCTTCTGTATTGATCAGCGTGGCAATTTTTCCGATTTCGGTATTCATTCCGGTTTCGACCACAACCCCAACTCCTCTTCCGCTGATTACATGGGTAGACATGAATGCCATGTTTGTGCGGTCACCCAATGGGGTTTTCGGATCAGGAAAGATTTGTGATGCGTCTTTTTGGGAAGGAACCGATTCGCCGGTCAGCGCCGATTCTTCTAACTGAAGATTTGCTGACTCAATGATACGGATATCGGCAGCAATAATCCGCCCGGCATCAAGGATTAGAATATCGCCCGGAATAACCTGATCGGAATTAATCTGCTTGACTTCTCCGTTTCGTCGCACCAATACTTTCGGATGAGACATTTTCTGGAGAGCCTCAATGGCCTTACCTGCTTTAACTTCCTGAATAACACCGAGCACAGCATTAACGATGATGACAATGACAATGATTGTGGCATCAATGTATTCACCCAAAAACAGAGTGATGAAAACGGCCACCAGCAAAATATAGATCAGCCAGTCCTGAAGCTGTTCGGTAAACATGCTGAAAATGCTTTTCTTCTTTTTTCCAAGCAGTTTGTTTTGACCATATTTTCCCAGACGGACTTTTGCTTCTGTATCAGAAAGACCCTGTAATGGATCAACAATTAGTTCATTGAGGACTTCTTCATTTGATTTGGTAAACCACATTGTTCAAGGTCTAGTCTTTATGGAGTAATGTCAATCTGCATAAAATTATTGTTCATGTCAAATTCTAAATCCATTGCATTATCCAACTCAACTTCCTGTTTACCTTCATCCATTTCCCAGCCAGTGATAAAATTATCCGGATAATTAAGTATTACATAATTTGAAATTTTCTCTGAAATAACCGAGTTCGGTATTTTGGTTTTTCCATCAATATCCATGATTTCAAATTTATAGTTGAACTCTAAATCTGTAAGGTTGTCAAGTCTTATTTCATAGGTATTTATCGAATCATTTTCATTATTTTTTGCCTCAGTAATCAATTGATCATGGAAATGAGTAATTATGTATGCTTTAACTTCGTTTGGAAGGTTTTCTCCAGGATTCATTTCTTCCTTAGAACAATTTGTAAAAGTTATAGCTACAATAACAGTATAAAGAGTAATTATTAATTTTTTCACTTTTCACCTATTTTTCTTTATGTACTATATGATACTGCATTTGGATAAAATGCTAATACCTCACCTTTAGTGCAATTTTCCCCAGCGAATCAAATTCTTTCTGATCGGTAAATATGGCACGACCTTTTTTCGAAATCACTTCCCAGGCAATGTCGCTGGTAATGTCGTCGATCACTCCCGGCTGGGTGACATCGGTCACCAGATCGAACGAATTTTCGCTGGTCATTTTAACCGCCTGATGATAATCGTCATGCGTAATTAATAAATCTCCACGGCCTTCTTTTACTGCATAAAGAATATGCTCTAAATCGGTCATCATCTTACCATGTCCTGCAGCTTCTTTCATTTCCTGAATAGCCTTGAGCCGAAAATCCTGTTGTATTTTACTCACTATTTTCCAGGCTTCAGATGCCAGAGATTGATTATTCGAATGGTTGAAATTTATACTGACATTCCCATAATAGATAGAAGGTTTATCGGCAACCTTCATCAGATGACTCCAATTGCTTTCGGTACAAATCGCCACAACATTCATTCTGGTTTTATTCTGAATTTTCACCAGCGCTTTGTCTATTTGGTTGAAAAAATCATTAATCCAATTATCGATTTGTTTGCCGTCGCCTGATTTATCCTGATCGTCTAAAAAATGCGGGTTTTTATCGAACGGAAACTCCTCTCCGGAAATTTCGCCCCCAATTCCATCATTAATGGCATGCAGCAACCGAACCTCTGTTTGAGAAAGTACCAGAATAAGATACTCTTCCGACCGGTTAAAGTCTTTGATTAAAGGTTTGATTACAAAATTTTCGGCTACCGAAACAACATTTTGCAAAACAGGCCACGACGATTTTACAATTTCGTT
>Ga0302286_10002580_pt1 | contig 12535 bp, 13 predicted proteins | sample III_Fen_E2_3_FD_198765 | JGI IMG/M metagenome (GOLD analysis project Ga0302286, IMG submission 198765) | Peat permafrost microbial communities from Stordalen Mire near Abisko, Sweden - III_Fen_E2_3 | ecosystem: Environmental > Terrestrial > Soil > Wetlands > Permafrost | place: Sweden: Abisko...
AAAACGGATAATAGACTGATTTTCAGTATACTATCCGTTTCCTTTGTTGCGGAGGCCCGACTGTATGACCAAACATTTGTTTGATTAAATCTCTCATTTCCTGTATGTTGTGAAATGAAACTATACCCATTTTTATAGTGTTTTGTCCCGATATTGTCCCGATACATGTTGTTATCTGTGCCATATTTTATTGTAAAATTTCAATTTTTGACGTTAAGTTTTCGATTGTTCGTTGTTGACTTTCTATTATGCTGAGCAATCTATCATTAATATTTTCCGATGAACATCCTGAACTTTCACCCATAACAAGCCAATTTGCATCTACCCATTCTATAGAATTAACTATTTTCACTATAAAATCATACCCAGGCTTACTTCTCCTACTATAAATACCTCTTAATGTCTGATCATTTATTCCAGACTTTTTTGAAAGGTTTGCAATTGTCATACCTTCCTTTTCAAGGATATAATCCATCCTTTCAAAAACATTTTCAAACTTTTCCATAAAATAATCCCCCAAATGTTTGTTTATATCAAAAATATGTGGCATCTTTGCATCGCGAACAAAAAATGACGCTACGAAGTTACAAAGAATAATTGATGTAGCAGTGTTAAATTTAAAAATTTATGAAAAATGGTATTTAGTGAGTATCTTAATTCATTGTCTAATGAGAAAATGGATATGGTTAAAAAAATCGCAGAAAAGACCTGTACCTCAACGAGTGCGGTATACAGGTGGATGAATGGGAGCATGACTCCTGGACCTCTTAAGCAAAAGGTAATTGCCGATATCCTAGGCATACCTGAAGATGAGTTATTTCCAAAAAATATTAAAAACAAGAGTCATGAAGATTAATTCAACTGAATTTTATACAACCCCGCAAGGAGTTGTTATGTATCATCAACCTAACAACCCTATCAAGGAATTACATCAAAAAGACCGTACTATTATTACAGAAATGCTTGATATAATAAGGGAAAGATATCCGAAAGCTTTTGAGAAACTATGTGAGATTTATACAATTAACTCTTGTAATCGAATGTTCTACGAGTTTAATATAGTTTGTAGATTTGTAAAATGCAATTTTGGAGAGTATGATTCATTATCTTCAGATATAGATTCGTCAGGACATTTTAATTTTGAAGAAGTTCATTGTCCACTTAGAGGTGAATGCAAATATGAAGGATCGATATGTAGACCAGAACTAGACACATCCCTTACCGACCGTGAAATAGAGGTATTAGCCGAGATATCGGAGGGACTTGATAGCTACCAAATCTCTGATGAACTTAATATTGCACCTACGACAGTAAGTCGGCATAGGGAAAATATAAAAGCAAAACTCAAATTTCGTACGACAGCACAGCTCGTGAAATATTATATTGAAAATTTAAAATCTAAAAAATAATGGAAAATTCAAACACAGAAGCATTTGAAAAGGCTGCCTTAGACAAAGGTTATAATATTCTTCATATCTTCTATAAAGAAGGTAAGGTCACAAAGGTACATGGAATGGTACCAACTATATCCAGAATAAAATCAGATACCGGGCATAAATATGTAAATGCTGCACGTAAAGTAAGATGGAACAGCGATGGAAAATGCTACAGTTTCACTCATAATTTTCGCTTAAGCAATTACGATTTAATAATTAATTAATAAATAAGATTATGCATAAAGAAAATGAATTATGGAAGGAAGAAAAATGATAGATAATAGATTTCAGACGCCACCGGTGATTTGTGAATATATGTGTTCAATGATTCCTAGAAATGCATGCACTATTTTGGAGCCTACGTATGGGGAAGGAAATATATTGAGAGCTCTAGATAATATGCAACAATCTCTAGCAATAATGGCTCCATATAATTTCTTTGATCTTGATAAAAATAAAAGATTTGATGCGATAGTCATGAATCCTCCTTTCTCTTCCAAATATGCTTATGGAGTTCCAGATGAAGTCAAAGAAACTGGGATGAGACTTGGATATTACATACTGACAGAGTGTATGAAGATGAGCGATCATATAATTGCGCTTATGCCATTTTTTACCATTATCGACAGCGACGTGAGGCTGAGATTTATGAAAGAGTTCGGCTTGAAAAGTATAACGGCATTACCGAGAAAAACCTTTCAGTACGCAAGAATTCAGACTTGTATATTTGAATTAGAAAAAGGATTTTCTGGAGATACTATTTTTAAAGCAATTGATAAAATATAAGACTATGAAAGCAAAAGAATGGGTTAAATATAGATCTAAACTAATTTTAGATCAAGTCACCCTTCCAGAAGAATATGAGATGGTCATGCTGGAAGATGCTAATGAGGCTATTGATATGGCCGTGAATGAGGTTCGAGAAAAATATGAAAACACATATAAGCATATTGAAGAAACACTTGAGGCTATTGTCGGAGATTGTTCCCGTTTGACTTCTGGTAATGTGTCTCATAACGCTCGTTGTATTCAAGGAATAGCTCAACGCCGACTAGATTATATTCGAAAACATAAAGATGGAGACACTGGAAAGATATAAGCTTAATAATATGTCTCAACTTGATAGATATCTAGAGAAAAGCGAAATTGCTGAATACATTGAATATAAGAATAAAGTATTTGTTTCCCTTGATAATCTTCAACAAGGTCATTATTATAATATCCAAGAGCAGGTACCTGAAGATAAATGGGATATTTTTATCAAAATATGCTGTTTATACATATTGCATCATTATAAAGATTACATCTTTAGCGATGACTATACATTAATAGAAAATAGAGGAGAATATGGCAGATAAGACATTGAAGCACTGGACGGCAGCGGATGAGAAATACGTTCGTGATAATTTTCAAAAGAAAACGATTGATGATATCGCCCACGATCTTGGAAAAAGCAGAATGGCAGTACAATTGTTCATTCATCGCAAACGTATTACATCATCCGGTGGAAAGGTAAAAAGAAATATCGTACAGGAAATTCTGAAGTTGAAGTTTACTCATATTGAGGACTTTCAACCAAACAGAAATTTCTATAATGAAACCAAAATAGGCCAGCGTCGATGGTGGCAACTTTATTTTGGAGATAAACCGATAATGCAAGATGAATATCTAGCATTAACAAGATATTTCGGAATAACCTTGCAGGAGGCATTCGAGGCCCGACAACTGAACTTATTCGAGGAGGAAGGTAATGATTGACAGTTCAATTATAAATCAGATAAAATCATCGCTAAATATTGTCGATGTGGTGAGTACTTTTGTTACTCTTAAGAGAAAGGGAACTTCCTATGTAGGTATATGTCCGTTTCATGAAGACAGTCATCCATCGATGACTGTCAATGAAGCTCATCAGTTTTATAAATGCTTTGTATGTGACGCCGGAGGTGATGTTATTGACTTCATTCAGCGATATCATAACATGACCTTCCCAGAAGCTGTTGAATGGTGCTGCCGTCAGGCAGGTATAGAATATAAGCCAACTGAACAAACTCCTGAGGATATCGAGAGGGCGAAGAAAAGAGAAGCACAATACATTGCGATTGCTGCTGCTGGCCAACTGTTCAAATCCCATCTTAATGAAGCTCAGACTTTTCTCCTAAAAAGAGGATATGATATCAGCAGCAAGACGCTAAAGGATTTTAGTGTTGGTTATGCTGCTGAAGGAAATATGGCCGTCAATGACATGTCTCGAGGTGGTTACAACCTTGGCATACTCAACGAGGTTGGAATTATCAATTTCAACGATTCCGGTAAACCTTATGACGTATTCCGTGATCGTGTCATGTTTCCTTTTCATGATCTACAGGGTAGAGTCATCGGATTTACCGGGCGTTATATCACAGCAAAAGAAGGTACCGGTAAATATGTCAATACTCGAGATACAGACTTATTCAAAAAAGGAGATAACTTTTATGGTCTCACGCAGGCTCGTAATTCGATATCGAAGTCCGGATTTGTCTATATTGTCGAGGGACAATTTGACGTACTTTCCTTGCACGAGATGGGTATAGAGAATGTGATAGCAGGTTCCGGGACAGCATTTACAAGTACTCAAGTAAAATTATTACACCGATTTACTCAATCGGCCGTATTTATATACGATGATGATAAAGCCGGGCTTCATGCTGCATTGAGAAATTGTGAACTTCTTGTATCTGCAGGTATTACAGTTCGCTGTATCAAGATGACTAAAGGAATGGATCCGGATAACTTTGCTCAGAAAAACAGGGAAAAGACAGCAGAGATGCTCACTAAAAAAATAAAGAGTTTCCCTTCTTACTTTAACGATTGTCTTATACCTAAAGATTCCCCAGCTGAGACTGTTGAAAAAGGACTTGTTACGATTCTGAAGCTAATCGCACACGTCCAGTCTCAGACGCTTCAGCTAGGATATCTTCGTGAAGTATCGAAAATATTCAAGACCAATACGGAAATTTTAGAAAACAGGCTCAAGGAAGTTTCTAGAGAAATAAAGATTTCTCCAGTTAAGGAGAAAATAAAAGAAGGAATATATGGACTTGATTTACTCAAGGAACAGATGGTTCCGGGAGAACCTGCTATTCTTACAGGTAATTTTAATAAATTTATAGACCGTTACGGAGATAATCCGATTGTCTATATCAACGGGAAGATTGAAGCAAATGACATTCTTCAACTCAGAAGGATTTGCAACTATTTCATTACAGAAGATGATGAAATATCAATCTCAAAAGATGGTAATGAGTCAGACTACATGATAGCACTTTCTCAACTATATACAAGTGGCATAACTGACATTACAGTTAACATAACTGACAAGCATCATCCTTCAGACGATGATGAGGAGGATTATGATCATGTAGAGGATTCATATTCATATATTAATTATTATGTGTATATATACGGAAAATTCCTTCGTAACTATCACGGTGAGAGAACACCTTTTATTCAGCGTTGTGCAGAGATGCTGAGTTATGCCGACAAATCACTTCGCATTATAAATTATAGCAATTATTACACATGGCTTGGAATAACTAAGGGACAGTTGAATGATATCCTTAAGCCCCACATTGATAAAAGGGAATCCTATCTAAAGATAAATGGTCAACGTGATGATCCTGACGAGTATCAGTATGACCCGAACGAAATTCCTTCATACGTTGATGAAGTTCCTGAATATTCTGAGATGTACAAGCAGTGTGGGTATTATCCTCGCCTGAACAAACAGAAGGAACCCGTATGTTACATCTTTCATAATGAGAGAGGTGGAAATACTCAGGTGGGTGACTTCTACATGAAACCCCTTCTGCATATTTACAATGACGACTACGAGGCCAACAAAAGAGTATTGAAGATAAACCGTCGCTACTATGATACCCCGATATACATCGAGGTTCTTTCAAAAGCTTTGCTCAAGAAATCTTCTATTGAAGAGGTCTTAATCAACCTTGAAGCTGTGAATTTCACGAACGGAGAGGAGAAGCACTGGACAAAGATTCGTGAATATATGAGCCGGCACTTCATTACCTGCAGTGAAATTCAAGTTTACGGGAATCAGCAGACTGAAGGAACATCACGAAAGGAGGATACAATGTTCTACGCATTTGCAAATGGTATATATCACCTCGTTGATAGTACATTCCGGTTTGATATGGTCGATGAGCTGGGTGTCGTGAAACATAATAATAAGAACTATTACTTACCCGCCTATTCGACCATATACGCAGGAAATGGACGTACCTCAGACAAATATGAGCTTATTTCTCAATTGACTTATAAAGAAGTTCCGAAATCGAAACAGGTAACTTTTGAAAAGTGGGCAACATTGATGGACAAAGTATATAGGATTAACGATAATGGCAAATGGGCCTTGTTATACGCAATCATGTGCGCCTTCAGAAGTAATATTCATTGTATCGACCGAATATTCACCGCACCTTTTTTCATGGGGCCGATGAGCTCCGGAAAGACTCAGATCGCGATATCAATCCGTTCACTGTTTATTGCCCCGAATTTTCCTATCTTCAATCTGAATACCGGTACTGATGCAGCAATGAGCACAATGATGGGATCATTCCGAGATGTTCCTGTTGTCCTCGACGAATATAACAACAAGGATATCTCAGATATCAAGTTTCAAGCCCTCAAGGGTATTGTCTACGATGGAGACGGTAAACAGAAAAGAAAGGGCGTGTCCGGACGTGAGATAGAGAATGATAAAGTATACACACCTGTTGTGATATGCGGTCAGGAGACCCCACAGCGTGACGACAATGCCCTTATGTCTCGTATCATCGTATGCGAGGTTCCGAAGCCTAAAGATAGGACGGCTGCCGAAGTTAAATTATTTGAAGAGCTAAAAGATATCGAGGATCCTGAGAAAATAGGTCTGTCAAACGTTCTAATGCAGATACTTCAATTAAGGCCTGCTGTGATGGATCATTATGCTCCCATCAAGCGGAAATGCTATGAACAGCTGAAACAGGGTGTAATCAACAGCGGGGAAATGGACCGCCTTATGAAAACCGCATCATTATTTTTAGGAATATGTAAACTGATAGAACTTTATTCGCCCTTAAATCTTCCATTTACCTACGATGAATTTTTCAAAATTGCACAGACAAAAATAAAGACGCAGCTAGAGATGATCCGCAAGACCGATAAGCTGGCTGTATTCTTCAAGGCCATGGATGTAATGATTGACACTCATTCTATCCTTGAAGGTAGAGAATTCTCTATCGATACACCGGACAGCATTACGATTACACAACCAGGAGGAGATAAGAAGACGGTTGCTTTCGATTCCGGAACGCATGTCCTATTCTTACGTTTAAGCGGTGTCTATACCCAATTTGCCCGCAGCTCATTCAATAGCGAGGATTCTACCCAGTCAACAATAGAGCAGAATCTACGAAGTCATCCATCATACGTCGGTATCATCCACGCCCGCCGTTTCAACTGGAATGAGACGATGGAAGTCCCCAGGGACGATTCGGAAATGATGACCGACAACACGATGGTACGAAAGGTTGTTAGAAAGTCGACTAATTCAAGTTGTATTGCATTGAATTATGATATCTTCAAAGAACTGTACGATATCGACCTTCAGAGAAATTGCGACAATGCTAATATCGAAAATGGTAGTAGGAGTAATGTTGAAAACAATAGCAATAGTAATCTTCCGTTTCCACCCCAACAACAAGAACTTTCTCTTTAGTATAAAGAGAAAAATATACCCCTAATATACCAACAAAGGTACTCAATATCGAGTTCTATTCATAATATTCTTTAGAATAATTGAACATGAACTCGATATTTTTTATTCCCAACACATACCCTTTTAAACTGGTTTTAAGACGTTATTCATGTTAAGACTATAAACTATATATAAACATTGTTTATAGTTCAGCAGAACGTCTGCATTATCGATTTGGATTGTTTGTAACGATCGTATCAATACTTTATTTATAATACGGATTACAAAGATGTCAATATCGAAATATTTTAACCGTAATTCATGTTATAAATCCCCCGTACCCCCTAAATATAAAAAAAGCAAGTAGAATGGAAGTTTTGAAAAATAAAAATAGAAAAACACCGTCCAACCGTCCAACCGTCCAACATACTTTTAATTTTTAAAATATAAATAACTGTTGTTCAGTTGTTTATATTATAATTAAGTTTATATATATATACAACATAACTGTTGTTTTGTTGGAAGCTGTTGGAAATACCTATTTTTGTTTGAAATGATATTGTTTTATGTTTTTCATGATTTTTATCCGTAAATGATGTTTGTGTTGGACGTGTTGGAAGTAATAATCAAACATTTGTTTGATTTAATTTTTGCTAACTAATTAATAATTAGTATATTTGCACATACAATTCGATGTTGTTGGATTGTTGGATAGTTGGACGCTATAAATATAGAAAATAGTTTATAATTTATTTTTTAGATAATCTATGATGACAGCAAGTATCACAATTCTTCCGTATCTGGCAGAATACCTTAAGTCAAAATTCAAATACCAGAAGGATGGTATAGTAAAATTACCTGACACTTCCGATTTGTATCATGCTGTATGGCAGTTAATGAGCAAAAGGCCAGTTGAATATATAGAAAAAGGAAATATTATAATATGCCTTCCTAAAAGAAGAATTGGGAAAGATCCCCTGTATTATAACTATCTTTCACAGCGATCTGTAGCTGCTATTGAAAATATAGTCAGACGTGAATTTAATTTTGAAATCCACCGACTCATGCTTGAGAATGATGAGTCCGGACATGTGAAAAGAAATATAGATATTGCTTATGAATTTCTTTATCAGTATAAAATTGAAAGTATTTCTGTCGATGCCATTCTAAAGAATTATTACAGATATAGAGAGCGTGTTCGTACCAAAAAGGTGCGTAGACAGTACACGAGGCGCTAAATTTATGTTAATTATTAGTTAAATTACTATCAACCAAATGGTTGATTTTGTCACTCAAAAAATATAGATTATGAAAGAATTTATGAATGTGATTTCGGTAAATATATTAAATACGTCAAATTCGTATTCATTCAATGCCGATGATGTATCATTAACTCCGACGACTGAGGATTCAGACTCCGGGCAAGTATATAATTGTGATAAGGATTATGTGATAGATCGCCCTGATGACGATATTCTTAAAATATTCTCTTATCCACGTAATTCCATCATTCGTTTAAAGACAAACGATGGAGTCTATTATAATATAGGTAATAATGACATTCCAGCGCAGGTAACAATAGTTCCTTACCTTCAAAAGGCTACTCTAAAAGTTACCTGTAAAATGCTTGAACAACCGTTTGTATAGTCATTCTCTGATTATTTACGTCTTTTGACACCTTATTATATAGGTGTAATTTTGAGCAAAATTAATTGAATGAACTATATTCAAGAACTTTTGCTCAAAGATAAACCTCTGTTCATTTCAGCAGAGGAATACCGTCAAATCATGGTTGATAACTTTCCATTATCAACTACTATTTCTATTCTAGACGTTGATATGCCAAATTATAAGACTTACGTACATGAAAGTCTTATGAAAATTAAGCAATACTTTCCTGACGATGATGATGATAATAGTAATTTCGTATGTAATTTAACAGATGACTTCACATCTCAGGATATTCCTGACAGAAGTATTGCGTATCATCGAATTTTTGGAATGATCACAGCTGATTGCTCTTGGAGACTTTCTTCTAAACAATTAGAAAAGGATCTTCTTGATGCTGATAATAATCCATTAATAACTTGCCATTTTCTTCATATAAATTCAGGAGGTGGGGAAGCGTGGTATCTTGATAGACTAGATACCACCTTTTCCACGCTTAAAAAACCGATTATTGGTTTATGTGAAAATGCTTGTGCTAGTGCAGGATATCGTATAGGATGCCATGCTCAGAAATTATATTGTTTGACTCTTAACGATCTGATTGGTTGTCTCGGTACCATGGTTTCTTTTTACGATTTTAGCGAATATTACAAGAAACTTGGAATTAACAAAGTTACCGTAAAATCAGAACAGTCAGATTTGAAAAATAAAACATTTGATGATCTCGAAGCTGGAAAACCACAGGATTATATAAATCGTTTTCTAAATCCGCTTACTGAGCAATTTATTAACGAGGTCAAAAAAAACCGTCCGGCATTGAAAGATGCTGATGCTACTAATCCAGTACTTCGTGGAGAAACCTATACTTCATCGGAAGCACAGATCATGGGTCTGACCGATGGAATAAAATCATTTGTTGAGGTAGTTGCTGAAGCAAAGACTTTAGGTGATAATTTTTATAACGCCGAAGCTTTAAAAAAAAGAGCTCTCAGTTACATTTAACTAATAAATATATAAAATGAATTTAAAAGAAAGAATCCAATCCGTCTTGCAGTTTCTCAAACTAACTGACAAGACTAAGTCCGAACAAGGTCTCTCGCAGGAGGAGTGGAATTCGGTCATGGAAGAGTATCACAAAAAATTTAATGCTCAACTTGCCGATGACATTGCTGCGGAAGAAAAATTAAAAACGGACGAAGAGGAAGCGACGCAACAGCAAAAACTTCTCAATACTGTTCAAGCTATGTTAAACGAAGCTAGTCCTACGAACGAGACAACGGAGGAAAAACCTACTTCAGAACCCAAAGCAGATGCAACTCTCGCATCAATCTCTGCAACAGTAAAGACAATTGCGTCTAACATGAGCAAATTGGGAGCTCAGGCTCAAGAGGATAAACCTAAAGAAGTAATAACCGTGAACATCAACAAAATAAACGGACCTGGGACTACAGAACAGTACCTGTTTGGTATTGAAAATCCTGTTTTTGCAATGAGTAAAAGATGGAATAAGATAGCAGCCAACCCCCGTTCTTCCATGGCTTTCGAGGACCCAACAAATGAGGACTTGACTCAGCTTGGAAAAGAAATAGTATCTTATTCAGGTTCCTTGAAAAAACGCTTTGCTTTCCTTCATGCAAATAATATGCTTGATGTAGAAAAGATGCAAGCAGGAACATTTGCAAGTGATTATGCAGGTGTTGATAATGCTGGACTTGGAGATCAGTATGTTGTATTGCGTCAAGATGCCCTTATCGCTAGAATATTATCCGTTCGTGATCTTACTCAGATATTTTCAGTCCGGTATGGCATTCAGGATAGAGATCTCATATTCAATGCTTTCTTCTCTGAAGTTTCACAGGCTTATCAGGAAGGTGAAGTATTCAAGGGTGCAATGACTCTCGAGAATGAGATGGGATACGTTGACGATGCAATGATTAAGTTGAAGTTCGGCCCTATGAAGGACCTGGAGCGTAAGTATATCGGATATCTCAATAAAGAAGGTAGTGATCCTATTAAATGGACCATGATTGAATTCTGTATTCTGAACTCTTTGAAGAATGCTCAACTTGAACAGAACAAACGCAGAATGCGTGGTATCTATGTAAAGCCTGAAACTGGTGTCGCAGGAAGTTATCTCAATTCTGGCACAGGAATACTCTATACGCTCATCAGATATTATCATCAGAACAGCATTAAGCTTCATGATGATGATGCATATCGTACATATACGAAGTCAACCATGCTTGATGCAGTTCAGGAGTTCAATTCAGATGTGCTTGAGTCAGTTATGGAAGATGATGACACTACAGACAGAGTTCTATATTTGAATGCTCTCCATAAGACCTGGTGGATCGAATGTGTTCGTGCAAAATATGGTAAAGATACAGATTTTACAGGACCAACAGGATCTTTATCGATCATACCAGACACGGATCGTAAGATCGTTTGGCTTCCTTATCTAGGAAATATGAAGCTCATGTTTATGGATATCCCCGGGAACTTGCAGTTTATTGAAAATATGCCGGGTGAAATGCTTGCCCTTCAGTTGAAAGATGACATGGAGCTTGTGAAAGGATGGAGCACTTGGAAAGAAGGATGCTCTGCTGCTTTTACTGGTAGACATTTCGGAAATAAGAGCGATATGGATTCCAACCAATATGTTTGGCAGCAAATTTTTATGAATAAACCAGCAACAACCATTGCTGCTGATGCTACGACCGCTGATGCTAGCACAAATTTCTGGTTTGAATCAGGAATCAATACAAAAACAACAGCGCTTACGAATATTAATAATGCCAAGTCTGGGCCTGCGTATATTATTGAGTGTGGTAATATTGCATACCCGACAACGATAGCAAAATCTGGTGCATTCTCAGAAATAACAGAAGCATACACTCCTACTGCTGTTGGTGATTACATCATGGTTGTTCTTCGTAGCAATAATAAATTTGCAGATTTGGAACGTTGTGTTGGCGGCGTAAGAACTGTTAACAAGGCCATTCAGCCGAACGTACCAGGTGGACGCTAATCTTCTCTTTATTTAATAAATTTATAATGTTAGAACCATGGGGACCGGTATTAATCCGGTTCCCTTTAAAAATTAAATTATGAAAACAAAAAAAATAAAATCAACAAAGCTTGGATATAATCCACTTGCCGGATATCTGAGTATGTGTAAAATGCAGCGTTCTCTTTCCATGGTAATACTTGGAATAATGCTCTTTGTATTCATCCTAGGAATTTTTGCAGATCCTTCTTCTCATATCTGCCTTGCAGGCTCCGGTACCATGATGGCTTCGATGATGGCTATTGGTAGTATCGATGATGTTTCCGATCGCGACACTCACGGTAGCAATCTTGCTTATTCTGTTTATCTGATCGATATCAGCCAGATAGATAGATCGATTTCTTTTCCTCAGCCAAATGCAAATAGGGAGGTAGGGACTATTCCCATGAAAACAGGGGAGTATATGCAGTACTTCGAGGCGCACTCAATACCTACCTATAGTGGAAAGGCTGAAAAAGGTGATATCACTACATCCGGAACAAATTCTTTTGTAATTGTAATGGGTGGATGTAGAGATAAGGTATTTGACTTCCATGAACAACATGCTGGTGGTAAATTTATAATTATCTTTAAAGAGATAAAATCTTCCCAGTGGTATATTCTTGGTGAATTTGAACGTCCGATGATCCT
>Ga0302286_10002582_pt1 | contig 12527 bp, 12 predicted proteins | sample III_Fen_E2_3_FD_198765 | JGI IMG/M metagenome (GOLD analysis project Ga0302286, IMG submission 198765) | Peat permafrost microbial communities from Stordalen Mire near Abisko, Sweden - III_Fen_E2_3 | ecosystem: Environmental > Terrestrial > Soil > Wetlands > Permafrost | place: Sweden: Abisko...
TACATCGCCCAGAATCAACAGCCATGAGACTCCTGTTAGTATTGTGTATATCCATCGAGTTAGATTGCTACCTTTCCCTAGCTTATAGGGAAAGATACAAAATAACGCATAACTAACTATATATACAACAAACATATCAGCTGTGATAACGTCAAACCATCTGTTAAATAGTGCAGTAAATACAGATAGCCCTATTGTCATCCAGACTCCAAGAATTGCTTGATTTACCCCATTTGGCATAATTTTCTCCTATTTATATTGTAAATTCCAACTAGTTATTAAATACATGTGATAAGGAGTTAGAGCTTTATTTTTAACTTTCTTTACATATAAAAGCATCAAAACCCCAACAACCGCGACTTCGGGTCACCTTTTTGCGTATTAATTCCCAGAACCATACTCTCATAAACCGCTTCGGATTTGAGAGCGTATTCAACCCTTTGTTGCTCACCTTTTTGGTTGTATGTCATACACACAGGCACAGCGCGAATGCCAAAATGTTCGGCTACTGCGGGGGCAACATCAAGATTACATGTAAAAAAGTCTACGTCAAATGTATCTTTCTGCATGACGCGCTCAATTCTTGCGTGGGCGATTTTGCATTGACTGCATTGGGTGGTGTGGAAAAGAAGGAAAAAGGCACGAGGGGATGGTTCTTGTAGACGTTTGAAAACGGTGGCTTCATCTAAAGGTTGCATCATTTTAAAATGTGCCCTACTCGTTTGAGGTAGTAAACGCTTGCATAAGGTACGAAAAAATCTTTTACATGTAAAGAATTTATGATAGTGTCAGATTCGCCTACATAGACTTCGATGTTTACGCCTCGCTCTTTAAGAGCTTGCAAACGTTCTTCATCCCATGTGTAGTTCAACAGTTCACTCAGCTCTTCTAAGCTTCCTTGTTTAAAAAAATGTTGTATGTCAAAGGTGGAAGGATACACACAACTTTGCATAAAATTTTGTGTATAAAGGTCGCTATTTTTGGAAAAGGAAAGGGTTTGAAGTTTTTTAAATTTGGCGTCTTTGTCCCCAAAAAAGGCGGGTGAGAAGAGTTGTAGAGTGTCGACGCGCTCGTTACATGTAAAGGCATATTCAAAAGCTTTGATGGCTCCGTAACTAAACCCAGCGACGGTGAAATCGCTTTGGTTTAAGTACGGGGTGAAAAGTTCTTGCTCGTTTGCAAGGCAAAAACCACTAAAGAACTTCATCGATGATGGCTTTTAAACGCACTTTGGAGATGCTCTCCACGCTGTAAAGTTCGTGCGATATTTTTTCTAAAACGGTATTCATCCCTTCTAAAAAGTGCTCAAGTTCGCTCTGCGCGTTTTCTAAGATGAGCAGTATATCGCTCTCATAAGGGATGAGTTTCTCGCCCATGCCGTAGACTTCGACCATCTCTTTGGCGATCGCGGTTGCGCGACTCAGATCTTCGGTGGCATTGGTGAATTTTTCATTGTATGCCAGTTTGGTTGCGACCATGCCCGCTAAATAGACTTTGATTTTGGAAAGCATCTGTGTTTTTGACTCGATCTCACGGTCGATGTCTTTGAGGCGGTCATTGACGATGCTGATTTTATCGAAGTCTATCTCGAACCAATACGCACAGAGCGCTTTAGCGGCTTGGTAAAGCGCTTGGATTTTCTTCTCTTCATCGGAAAAACTGAGCACTTTTTTCTTGCCCATCAGCACTTTTTGACGCACTGCCACGAAATCAGCAAGTTCGAGGATGGTAGAACCACGACGTAGCGCGTTAATCGCCGCTTCATTGACAAACGTTGCAAGCGCCGCGCCACTAAAGCCGACGCTCATATTGGCGAGTTCTTCCAAATTGATTTCGGTTGGTTTGTTGCGCATATATGCTTTGATAATCTCTAAGCGATCGTTTTTATCAGGAAGCGAGATGAAGATACGTCTGTCAAAACGACCTGAACGAAGTAACGCTTCATCGATAATGTCGATTTTATTGGTCGCGGCGATGACGATGACGCCACTGCTGTCCTCAAAACCATCCATCTCGGTGAGAAGTTGGTTGAGGGTTGATTCGCGCTCGTCGTTTCGCATGCCACCACGCGCGCGCCCCACGGCATCAATTTCGTCGATGAAGATGATGGACGGTGCATTGGCTTTCGCTTGGGAAAAGAGCTCTTTAACCCTCTTCGCACCCATTCCTACGTAGATTTGCACAAACGTCGCGCCACTTTGGTAGAAGAAAGGCACACTCGCCTCGCCTGCTACGGCTTTGGCGATCATCGTTTTACCCACCCCTGGAGGACCTACTAAAAGCACACCTTTGGGAAGAGTGATGCCATAACGTTTGTAGCGTGCAGGATTTTTGAGAAAATCCACGATCTCTTCGAGTTCTTCTTTAACATCTTGAATGCCTGCAACGTCTTTAAAACTGATTTGTGATCTTACGGGTCTTATGATGTTACTCATAAAAGGGTCGTACGAAGCATAGGCTTTTTGCGTGGTCTCTTGCTCTTTTTTAACATCTTCAGCACGTTTTTTACGTGCATAAAAAAGCAGTGCAAAGAGTAAGCTCGCAAGCATGCCTAAAAGAATCAAATCTTCAAAAAAAGGATTGGCGTGTTGTACTTCAATCGGCACTTTTTTCAATAAAGCTTTAATGTCGATTCCATCTTTAACGATGACAAACTCGTCATTAATCCCATACAACCACACTTCATTCTCGTCAACTTTGGCTTTTTTGATGCTACCACTGTCTAAAAGCGCGTGATACGTCGGTAAGTCAATGATCTTGGGCGTGATGCGCAGATACCCAAACGCAAGCAGCACAACAAAAATGCTCAGCGCCATAAGAGAAAGCATCAGTTTTTGGGATTTAATAATGCGCATAGTTCGCCTCCTGTTTGATCTCGTACGTTTCGATGGTGACCCACTCTTTGAGCAGGTCGCGTTTGCTTTCTATAATCACTTTGTTAAAAAATTGGTCGTATCCGATAAAGTGGTCATCTTTATGCTCTTCGACTAAGACATTTAAAGGGATTGCATTATTTTTTTGTCTAAAAGTAATGTTTTTCGACTCTACAAGCGTTTCAATGCTCTTGAGTCGCTCTTTAGCGACATCGCCTTTGACCTCTGGTTTCATCGTACTTGCGGGCGTGCCATCGCGTTTTGAGTAGGTAAAAGCGTGTAAGTGCGTGAGTGGAAACTGCTCTAACGTTGTGTAGGCTTCATGCCAAATCTCGTCGCTTTCGCCCGGATGCCCTGTGATATAATCGGTTCCTAACGCAAAACCTCGTTCGCTGAGTTCTTGAAAAAGTTCTAAGTCGCGTTTGACATTGTTGCGTCTTCGCATGAGCTCTAGCATACGCTCAGACGTATGCTGAAGCGCTACATGTAAATGTCGCTCCAACCACGGCTCGCCTAAAATCTCACGAAAACTCTCATCGATCTGAACAGGCTCAATACTTCCCAGACGAATACGTCGCACGCCTCGGATGGCGCCTAAGCGCTGCACGAGTTTTCCAAGGGAACTGGCTTTGTCTTTGCCATAACTGCCGATGTTTGTTCCCGTAAGAACAAATTCGCCATAACCATTGAGCGCTAGTTTTTGCACTTGGGTGATAATCTTAGCTTCGTCTTGGCTTCTCGCATTGCCTCTGACGTAGGGAATGATGCAGTACGAACATCTAAAATTGCACCCTTCTTGGATTTTGATAAACGCTTTGGTTTTGCCTGTGTATTCATGAACAATCGTCTCATCCAAAGAGGTGAGATCGCCGATTTGATAAAACGGTGTTTCTTGTTTGAGAAGCGTGTTGATCTGTCCTTTTTCAGAATGTCCCATAACCCCAAAAACTTTATTTTGGCTAAAAAGACTCTCGCCTTTGCTGATCGCGCCACAGCCTGCGATGATGACTTTCTTGCCCTCTTTTGTGGCGTGGTTGATGTAGCTTCGCACGCCTGTGTCTGCGCCATTGGTGACGGTGCAAGAGTTCACGACGATGATCTGGGCTTCACTTTCCACTTCCGTGACTTCAAAATCGCTCAGGTTTTCCATCATCACTTGGGTATCGTAGATGTTGGTGCGACACCCGAAGGTTTTAAAAAAGACTTTTTTCATCAGGACTCATTGGTGGTTCAACGTTTGGTCTTTGTCTCTTTTGAGAACCAAGGTTAATATTTTGGGTTTGGTATGCGATCGTGATGTCATCTTCTTTATTGATCGCATCGATAATCTCGCTGCACAGCGTACTTCGAAGCGTTAATGCCGCGTACGAGTTGGTCATATACCATGTACTAATACACATACCCTGTGGTTCGATAAACGAGAAGACGCGTGGCTCGACATTGGTGTTTTTAAGGCTGTATTGGTTACGTAAAAGATTGAGCTGTTTACGTGCGATGTCGGTATAGCCTTTGGAGTATTTTTTGGTAATCTCTTTGATAATATGCACTGCTTTTTTATGATTGGACTCAAAGGTGATGAAAATATCAATGCCATCCCAGACAGTTCGAATCGTACTGTGGGTGTAATTTGAAATGAGCGTTGTAAAGACGTAATTATTGGGGATAAAAACAATACGCCCAGAACGTCTGTTTTCCACATACGTGGTCAGCGTAATGTCCTCAAGAATCGTCATACGAAGCAGTGAAATGTCGATGATATCGCCCACATACGAGAGTCCATCTTTGCGCACTTTGATGCGGTCCCCAACGTGAAAACTTCCCCCAAAGATGATGACCATCCAGCCTAAAATGCTCATAAACCAGTCTTTCATCGCAATCGCGATACCCGCAGACGCAAATCCTAAAACGGTGACAAGGTACGAGACATTTTCAATGTACGAAAAGAGCAAAATAATCACAATCAACGTGACGTTGGCAAAGTTGATGATCTTGTTGGCAGTATAAAAACGTTCGTTGTCTTTGATGTAACGTTTGGCAAAAAATTTGAGCAAAAGCGTAAAGATAATGACGATAACAACGAAAATACCGATGTTAAATGCCCTCTTCATTTGCAAGGTAATGTCTTGGGTAATGCGAATGACTGCTTCTTCCACTTTCTTTACATGTAAAGAGTAACTCGTGCTTGCAATCTCCTGTGCGGCGGTAAAGGCATTGAGTACTTTTTGGGCTTCATAAACACTGTCGTCGCTTAGAACCGAAGTTTCTGTAAGCCGAAGCTCTTCAAGAAGACTGAGCTTTTCTCTAAGTCTTTCAACCAAGAAGTCCAAACGATCGATCAGCGTTTTGTAATCCATGCTGTCTTGTTTGATCTTTTTGATGTACGAAAGCGCTGAAATAATCGCAAAAGGGTTGGTGATTTTAGGGTAACTCTCCAATTCAGTTGATTCAATCATCTTGGCAAATGGTGAGTTGCTAAACTCTTGCAATAGTTCAATCTGTTTTGCAAGGGATTCTTGTTTGCTGACCAATCGCTCGCGTTTTTCAACCGAGGCTTTATCTTTGGCTGATTTGACCTTTTTGACTTCCGCATCAACCGTTGAAAGCTCTTCAATGAGCTTTTGATAGGTGAGGTAATTGCCGTAACGTTTGTACCAGAGATTGTCTTGGATAGTTTCATCAATAATCGCTATTTTTTGATGAAGAGCATCCGTTTTGAGTGAATCTTCAAGCTTTGCGGTGGCGTTGTCTTCGGCTAAAAGAAGATTACATGTAAGAAAAAGTAACCAAGCACATTTCTTAAACATTGATTTCCCTCAAAGCGTCTAAAACGACCTCTTTTGCAATGTCATTTCGCATCTCGTGACCGCCAATGCCTTTGGCTAAGATAAAGGTTATGATGTCGTTTGCACTCTTTTTATCCAAGAAAAAGGCATCGTAAAATGTCTCTAAAGAGTCTATTTTATAGTGCGTTGGCAGTTCATAACGTTCAAGAAGTGTTTGAACGCGTTTTGCTTCTTCTGAGCTTATTAGTCCTAGTTTGTGGGAAAGTGCATTGGCCATAACAATGCCAATCGCAACGGCTTCACCATGCAAAAAGGTACTGTAATGGGTTTGGTTTTCGATGACATGGGCAAAGGTATGACCGTAGTTTAAAACGGCGCGTATGCCCTGCTCTGTTTCATCTTGCGAGACGACATTGGCTTTTATGGAAATGCTTTTGTGAATCGCGGTTTTAAGATGTGCTTCATCAAACAAATCGTGACTCTCCAACCACTCAAAAAAGGCTTTATCAAAGGTAACTGCCATTTTGATGATTTCTGCTACACCTGCTGCAAATTCACGTTTGGGTAAAGTTTTGAGAAACGTGCTGTCGCAATACACAGCGCGCGGTTGCCAGAATGAGCCAATGAGATTTTTGCCGTACTCGTTATTGATTCCTGTTTTGCCACCCACACTGGCATCGACTTGCGCTAAAAGCGTGGTAGGAATTTGGATGAAACCAATGCCTCGTTGATAAATCGAAGCGGCAAAACCCGTCATATCGCCAATAACGCCACCACCAAAAGCGATCAAAAGCGATTTACGATCCAATCGGTGCTCAAAGCAAGCGTTTAAAATGAGGTTGAGACTCTCAAAATTTTTATACATCTCACCATCAGGCAAAATGACCGTGTGAAGCTCTTTTGCCTGAATGCGCTCTTTGAGTGCTTGTAGGTGAAGTGCTGCCACGGTGGTGTTCGTGACAATCATCACTTTGGTGTCAAAGACACGTTTTTCTAAGGTATCAATGATGACACTGTAATCGTTTGAACTGTTTTTATTTAAGACAACATTAACGTGCATGTTCTTTCCGTTTTTTATTTCTATATTACTCAAAAAGCACTTAATTATGCATTGATTGGGATGAATAGCTGGTAATTATTGGCAAGTTTAAAGTGGAGTTTTTCCATATCGGTTGAAAAAATGGAGAAGATATTGGCATCCAAAATTTTTGAGCTAAACGGTAAAAACTGCAAGATGTTATCTTTATTGCGCAGTTTAACGAGTGGATTTTTATCGCTTTGCACCACATCCACTTCGCGACCAAAAATTTTAGAGAGGTTATCAAAGTGCTCAATAAGACGATTTTTTTCACTCTCATGGTCAGGGTTGTACGAGTAAAGTTTAAGATCAAGGGAGAGTTGCGTTGCCACGTCAAAAATAACCGAAGATTCTTGCTCAATTTCATGCGCGTCATTGCTTAAAACAACGCCTTGGTTGAGGCTTGAAAAACCACGTCTTCCCATCTTGAAAATCGGAAGTTTGGTCTTATATAAAGCGCGTTTATTCTTTTGAAAAAAGCGGTTCATCACTACAATCAAGCCGATATCCATCGTTTCAGTATCATCTCTGAGTACTTTGCGAGGGTTGTTTTCAAAGTAGTCAATGATGACGTTGATATGGTGGTTGTTATAGCCTTTAATCTTCTCAAGCGTCTTAGAATACGTAGGGTTAATAATCTTTACATGTAACTTGTTGCTGTTCAGTTTTGAGTGCAGTAAAAGTGCGTCATTAAGAAGCACATCGATATCGGTTTCGTGCATACGTAACATGTCGATCAAACAGTAAATACTGCTACCAAACGGTGAAGGAAACTGCCCTAGTTCGCGTTTGATGCTTTTAAAGACACTTTGTAGTACCTTTGGATCGCCCACAAGCAATAAAAGATCATTGGGAAGAAGCATGAGTGCTGGACGAGGCAGAATGAGCGTGTTGGCGCGATACACTGCCGCCACTTTCCATTTGCTCTGCTCAATGGAAGCTAAATGACGATACGCGTAAGAACTGCCCACAGGAACAGAAACTTCCATGATCTCACCAATCCCCAAGCCGATATTTTGCGCAACGATAGGTGTGTTTGGAAGATGATCGGTAAAACGAGAGGCAAGGATTTCACGCGAGTTTAAGATCAACAAACGTTTATCTTCGAGCTTTAAATCCCATCTGTCCATAATAACGATACGTACTTTGCTGTCCACGCGTCTAATGTTCGTATAAGTAGCTTTGACGTCCAGTTCATTGGACATAATAATCATCACTTGAAAAAATTGCTCATTGAGGACAATCGCAAGTTTTTCATAGCTTGTTGGATCAAATTCAAAAAATTTAAAATTTTCGGGACGTTTTTTGGGTATAGTCTCTTCTTTGTAGGTCAAAATGGTATAGCTATTCTCTCCAGCTTCGGTTTCCATAACCTTTTCTAAAAATTGTTTTGCTAGAATGCCATCAGCGATGATTAAAATTTTTTTCATGGTAAGCGACTCCCTAAAATATGAGAGGATATTGTAACTAAAATGGAATTTCAGATAGATAAAACCGATGGAAGTGCTCGTGCGTGTACGATAAAAACGGCACACAGTACCATCCAAACCCCTGTATTTATGCCTGTTGGAACGGTGGGCAGTGTGAAAAGCTTAGATGCTGTCGATATGAGTGAAATGCTAGGCGCTCAGATAATCTTAGGTAATACGTACCACCTTTATTTACGTCCGAACGATGAAGTGATCAAACATTTTGGTGGACTGCATGGTTTTACCAAATTTCCGAACAGTTTTTTAACTGATAGCGGTGGATTTCAAGCTTTTAGTTTAAGCGACATTTCCAAAGCCGATGTCAACGGCATTATGTTTAAAAGCCATATTGATGGCTCATCGCATTACTTTACGCCTGAGAAGGTGCTTGACATTCAGTACAACTTTAATTCTGACATTATGATGATCTTAGATGACCTTGTTGCTTTGCCTGCTACCAAAGAGCGCGTCGCACTCTCCATCAAACGCACAACCGATTGGGCGCAACGTGCGATTACGTATCATCAACTAAAGCAGTCTGAGGGTGTTGGTTTGCACCAAAATATTTTTGCGATCATTCAAGGGGGAACCGATAAAGAGTTCCGTAAAATTAGTGCAAATGAACTCTGTGCCCTACCCTTTGATGGTTTTGCCATTGGCGGTCTGAGTGTGGGTGAAAGCAATAAAGAGATGTATGAAATCGTTGAATACGTCACACCTCTCATGCCAACCGACAAGCCACGCTATTTGATGGGTGTTGGAACGCCTGAGGATTTGGTGGAGAACGTGGAGCGAGGCGTGGATATGTTTGATTGTGTTATGCCAACCCGCAATGCGCGCAATGGTTCACTGTTTACCTCTTTTGGCAAAGTCAGCATTAAAAATGCGAAGTTTCAACGCGATGAGGCTCCGCTTGATCCGGAGTGTGAATGCTTTACATGTAAACATTACTCACGTGGTTATTTGCACCATCTTTTCCGTGCCAAAGAGCTGACCTACTTTAGATTGGCTTCGATTCACAACTTGCATTATTACCTCACGTTGATGAAACAGATGCGCCAAGCGATTTTAAAAGGCGAATTTAAAGCCTTTAAAGCAGAATTCTACGCCAAGCGAGCCAAATAAGATGCGCTACAAGGTGGATGTGAAAGAGACTTTTGAACAGAGCTTGCTTTTTTGGCTGGATCGGTTTATTAAGTCTAAACTGACGTCTCTTTCCAACCGCCATGTCGAAGAAAATGCCAAACTCTCCTCCATCATCGGTTCCCTCAATCAAGGTAGTGACAGTATGGATGAGCTGAAAAATCTTGCTAAAGAGGCCCGTAACATTGGGCTGATTGGGATCAATCTGTTTATTAATCCACTAGAGAAATTTTACTACTACATTACGCCAATGGGATTGAGCTCTTTAAAAGAGATCGATGAAGAGATTCTCAGTGAATTTTTAGCTTCCCAAACAGGTTCGCTTTCCGATGCAACGAAAAAGAACTACCGCATTGCCCTACTGGGGCTTTTTAAATTCATGGATAAACAAAATGAAGATGACAAAGGCAGTTCACACCAGTTTCGCATAGAGCTTAAAAACTGGGGAGGACTTGGCGGACGTAAAGGTGAGAAGTTGCCTGCTCATATGTACAAAGAAGAGCTCTCACGTTTTTTTAAAGCCATTGAAGAGACGGAGTTTAAACTCTATGCACAAGCCAAAAATAGGCTTTTGATCAAACTCATTCTCTACACCGGTATGCGTGTGAGCGAGGCGCTTGGAATGCGTCTTAAAGATATGGTCAAAGATGGGGAGTATTATGTCTTTCAGATTCGAGGAAAAGGCAATAAACCTAGAACCGCGATGATTAAGTGTGAGCATATCGTGCATGATTTAGAAGAGTGGATGGGGTATCGAAGTAGTGAAAGCATGCTTCTGTTTCAAAGTCGTACGGGGAAACCTTTAACGCAAGCGTATGTGAGTTATATCATGGATAAGATGCTGCATCATGCGGGCATTCGCAAAGAGAAAAATGGTGCGCACATGCTTCGCCACACCTTTGCAACCCTGCTCTATCAAAAAAATCACGATCTGATTTTGGTGCAAGAAGCTCTCGGACATGCAGACTTGAACACGTCGCGCATTTACACGCATTTCGATAAAGAACGCCTCAAAATTGCAGCAGACACAATGGATGGAATGGAATGAAAAATCTTTTTGAAAAAGTCGATAGCTTTTATCTGTTGGATATGAAAAACCCTACGCATCCGTCTAGTTTTATCGAAGAACCTGACTATGATGTTCTGATTTTACTGCTTCCTTTAAAAGATGTAAGCCTCAAAATGGAGTCGTATGCATTTGTGTTTGACCATGAGTCCTACTACTATTTTGATAAACAAACGAATGAATTTATTGATTTTGATACGATGCAGAAAGTGTATGAATTTTTAAATGAAAAGACCAATAACGTTATGAAATTGGTGGCTTCGATGCATGAAAGCATTGATGTGATGGAAGAGACACTGTATGATAATGCCCATGTTTCAAACTTTATGCACTATTGGCTTGCCACTAAAAAAGATTTGAGTCGCATTCAACGCGTGTTGACATTGGGCGATGAGGTGCTGAGTCAGTTTATTGAGCGTTACCTCAAAGAAGAAGATTTCTTAGCGATTCATTTTAAAGATATTCATGAACACATTAGTCGTACCAACCGCTCCGCTTTACTTGCAACCGATAAACTCAACAACTTATACAACTTTTACACCAGTCGCAGCAATGAAAAGATGAACCGTACCATCTACTTTTTGACGATTCTCTCGGGTATTTTCTTGCCATTGCATTTTGTGGCGGGTTACTTTGGTATGAACAGCCAAGGACTTCCCTTTAGTGAAATTTCGTATGGTACAGGTGTGGTATCACTGATTATGGTCAGTTGTGCTGTGCTAATGATAGGGTTGATTCTCTTTTTGAAAAAGAGACTCTAAACACTTTAGTCTTTAAAGTGTTTTTTCGGGTAATCAAAAAAGAGGATGTGCCCGCTCTCTTCCGTGATCTCTTTAAAGCTCTCCACGTCAAAGCTAATGCAGACAATCGCACAGGTTGGGATATTGCTCAAAATGGCACCACTCAGACGCTCACCGACCTCTGTAATGGTAGGATTGTGCGCGATAATGAAAATGGAGGAGTAGGTGTCATCTGTTTCATGAATCAGTTCAAGATATTTTTCATACGAGCTTTCATAAAGCGTATCAATGCTTTTAATTTTTTTCTTATCGTAATCAATCTCTCTGGCGATCTCTTTAGCCGTTTTTTCTGCTCTTTTTGCAGGACTGGCGTAGATAATATCTGGTTTGACATCAAACATCTTTAAACGTCTCCCCATAAAGACAACATCACGCTTACCTCTGCTATTGAGCACTCTTTCAAAATCGTCTACGGTCTCGTTTTTCCAGCTGGATTTTGCATGCCTAATTAAATAAATTTTTTTCATCGTGATCCTTTTATCCATAAAGCATTAGAGTTCTGAAAGAACTCTAAAGACTACGTTAACACTGGGTTTACTTCGGCAGTAAGCCCACGCACCTTTGGTGCTTTGAGATCTTGCAAAATCAACTTTACAAGATATTGATTGCATTATAATGAGATTGTATGAGATTAATATAAAAAATTCTTTGTGACCCATTGAAAAACGAGTCGTCGCGTCACCGCAAAAAAAGGAAGCTCAGTGCGCAAGAAAACCTCTAGTTTTTTCAAAGAGTAGTCATCAAGTCCCATTGTTTCACCAATACGTCTCATCATCATTTGCATCTGTTGTGAAGAGTGCGCATTAAAAGGTTCATTGCCCTCTTCTTCAAAATAGCGTGTTTCATCATACGGTTTAAAATCTTCAGTGTACTCTAATTGTAAAAAATCTTCGTTTACATGTAAACTCAAATAGACTCCTTTTTAGCGATAAAAAATGTCAAAATAAATGAAATGCACGCAATGGCCGATCCTGTAAAAAAGACAGCACTGTGCGAGTACATCCAAACAACACCCAATGTAAAGGGTAGAAAAACTGCGGCAATATGGTTTATCGTAAACCCTACTCCTGTAGTAATCGCAATGTCTTTTGGATCGGCTATTTTTTGAAAATAGGTCTTTAAGGCAATAGCAATCGTAAAAAAGAGATTGTCAATGATGTAAAGAGACACCGCCATACTTTGTGATTGTACCAAACCATAGAGGATAAAAATGAGAACAATGCTCAGATATTCGATGCGCAATGAGAGTTTTTCACCAAAGCGCTCAATCAATCTCCCGGCATATGGTGCAAGCAGCATGTTTAAAATAGTGTTA
>Ga0302286_10002590_pt1 | contig 12498 bp, 11 predicted proteins | sample III_Fen_E2_3_FD_198765 | JGI IMG/M metagenome (GOLD analysis project Ga0302286, IMG submission 198765) | Peat permafrost microbial communities from Stordalen Mire near Abisko, Sweden - III_Fen_E2_3 | ecosystem: Environmental > Terrestrial > Soil > Wetlands > Permafrost | place: Sweden: Abisko...
ATCGGATGCTGTTTAATAGCGGTATTTGGCGCATAAACAAACATGGCAGAAAGATCTTCAATATGTTTTTGGATACCTGTTGTAAAATGTCCGTCAGGCCAATGGACGATAATATCTTTTGAATGACTTTCATGCAATCTTACCCACTCCTGGTTGCTGAAAACTGTGTAATCGAGCGTATCAAATTTTACAAGATACGAAGCAATTAATTCATTGCCAGCGGTCATCTCTTTAACCTGTTTACGAAGAGCAGTAATCTCAGATTGTGATACTGAGGAATTCTTCACCTTTGCCTGTGCAACTGCTGAGATTGCCATTGTTGCAACTATAAGAATTGTTGCTAAAATCCGAATGCTAACTGTTACTTTTTTCATGTTATCTGCTTTTTAAAATCAATATGCAAATATGCACACTCCGGAAAAGCCGCAGGTAACACTATTCGGTAAATAGGTGGTGATTTTAGGAAATGAGTTTGCTCATTTCCTAAAATCAGACGGGGTTTGTCCTGATTTCTTTTTGAAAACGCTTGTAAAATAGGACTTTTCGTTGTAACCCAATTCATACCCGATTTCAGAAATGGTCTTATCGGTCGAGATTAAAAGGTTCTTTGCCTCAATGAGTTTTCTTGTTTCGATTATTTCTGAAACACTTTGCTGTAAGATATTCTGGCAGATTAAATTCAGGTTGCGGACCGACATGAACAGCTTTTCAGCATAAAATTCCACCCCTTCAGACCTGCGGAAATTCTCTTCGAGAATTTTCAGGAAGTTTTTGAAGGTTATATTTTGTGTACTTAATAAACTGGTTTCATCGGGTTCCATTTTTTTTCGCTCGGTTTCAATCATTGCAAATAAGGCACTCAGCAGGTGCCTGACAACAGCATAGTTCGGAATATCGTTGTGCGATGCAATGAACATCATTTCGCACAATGCACCCATTTGACTAAAACAATCGCCTTTTAGTAACTGAATATTCGATTGGGAGTGAAAATACGAATACAAATAAAAAGTGGTCTGTGGGATAAATTCACTTCGAAACTGGATCACCCATATGGAGCACTTCCCATCTGAGGTTTCCGGCTTCGCACGATGTAATTTTCCTTTGGTGACAAAACTGATAAAGGGCGAGTTAAACTTTTCGGATCTGAAATCAATAAAATGGTCGAGCGAACCTTCAATTCCAACAATTAACTCTTCATAATCATGCTTGTGCATTGTTTCAAATGGAGATTCAGCAATTTCTTTAGCTTCATCCTCACCCAGTTTAAATATGTAAAAGAGTTGATTCATCGCATTGCAAGATAATAAAAAACCATTTTAGATCCTGCTCATTTGGTTTTATTTAAATCACGGTTTATGAGTGGATTGTGATTAATCCGTGAATAAGATATGTGAAGGATGACTACTTGTTATTTTTATAATTTCAAGGTGATGGAACCGGCTTCTAATCAAAAAACACCTCATAAAAGGTTATCGAAGTAATGTATGGTTGATTCGTAAGACATTAAATTCCATTCGGGGAATAGTGATTATCGAAAGCAAATGATTTAATTCCATTCAATGAATAATAAGTTCTGTTTTTAAAGTACTAAATTCTATTCGCAGAATAGTAATTTCGATTTGCATCAATGAGAAACACGTTCGAAACGATTAGATTTTCATTCGCAACAGCGAAACAAGCATTCGCAACAGTAATACAGACATTCGCAGCAGTGAAACAGTCATTCGCAATAGGTTGGTAGAAATTCACAAAGGATTGGAAGGCGTTATTTGGGGTTCGAATCTCTTTCATCTGAAACCGCCATCACTTTATGGGTGTAACCTGACAACATGTTACGACCAGGAAGGCAATTGCCTTTCTAATTTTTAAAATCACAGCAAGATTAACCCGGGTTGTTAAATCCCCTTTTTCAAGGCAAGGTTCCTTAAAGTAGGTGATTTCCATGCGGCAAACGAAACGATAGCCAGCGTCATTGCTCCGCCGAATACGACAGACGGAACAAGTCCCATAAAACGGGCCGCAACGCCCGATTCGAAAGCACCAAGCTCATTGGAAGAGCCAATAAAGATGCTGTTTACTGCCGCGACCCTCCCCTTCATCTCGTCGGTGGTATAGATTTGGAGAATACTTGCCCGGACAATCACACTTACATTATCAAAAGCACCGCTCATAAAAAGGCAAAATGCTGAAAGGATAAAACTCTTCGAAATGGCGAAAACAATCATACAAACCCCGAAGCCAAAAACACTGTAAAGCAATTGAGTACCCGAACGTGAAACAGGTGGCCGGAATGTAAGGATAACTGACATGATGATCGCCCCCGCAGCAGGACATGCCCTTAAGAATCCTAATCCTTCGGGCCCGACTTTAAGAATGTCAGAGGCAAATACAGGGAGCATGGCCACTGCCCCACCAAAAAGGACAGCAAACATATCGAGGGCAAAGGCACTTAATAATACCTGATTCCGGAACACATAGAAGATCCCTTCCTTGATGCGGTCGAAAATCCCTTCTGCTGCCCCGGCGGTCATTGTTACTTTGCCCGGACTTTTAATAAACAGCAGAATAACCACACACAACAAGTATAAAGTAAACACCAAAGTATAAGCAGGAACGATACCAAAAAACCCATAAACCAATCCACCCAAAGCAGGGCCTGTAACTGCAGCTAAATGCCAGGTTGTGCTGCTCCAGGTCGAAGCTGCTGTAAGCAAATCGCGGCGAACCAATTGTCCGAGTAAAGCTGTATTGGCAGGCATTAAAATTCCACGGACCAAACCTGTGATGAAGATCGTAACAAAAATGGGTAGTACGCCCAGCAGTTGTTGAAGATGGAACGACGGGATACTATAAATTGTTAAAATTGAAGAGCCTAATAAAAGAAGGAAGGATGTATAAAAGATGATTCTTTTCCGATCCCAGATATCGACAAAATGCCCGGCAAATAAGGCAATACTTACCTGTGGAATTACTTCAGTCAGACCAATCATACCCAAAGAGAGAACATCTTTTGTGATGTTATACAACTGCCACCCGACAATCACTGACTGCATCAATGTAGCCGAAGTCATTAAAAATCGGTAGATCAGAAAGAGTCTGAAACTCCGGTTATGAACTACGTCAAAAGCTTCGCCCGATAACATTTTTTTTATACCCATGTGATTGTCGCTTTCCTTTTAGTGCTTCGAATTAAAAATTTCCAATAACCGTTCAAGCCTAAAACCGCTGAATGTCCCGATCAGAAAATCAGCTTTTGAAAGATCAAGCGCACAATTGGGTTGCATGGCGATGCAAAACATACCGGCACCTTTTGCCGCAGAAAGTCCGTTGGGTGAATCTTCGAAAACAACAGAACTTGCAGGTAACACTCCTAATCTTTGGGCTGCGAGCAGGTAGACATCAGGAGCAGGTTTACTTGCTCCAGCTTCGGTTGTCGTAACGATCGCGTCAAAGTAGGATTCAATCCCACACCTGGTCAGTAAGATCATGACCATCTCAGGCGAAGATGAAGTGGCAACAGCAAGTTTTATTCCTGCCAATTTTAGCTCATCAAGCAAGCTTACTACTCCCTCATTGGGTTGAATCACCTCCAATTCCCTGAAATAATTGCTTCGGAAAGAATCGTCATGTGCCATAAGCTCCTCAACCGATTCAGGCAGCCCATACCTTGTCTTAAGATCAGCATACATGAAATCAGATGAAGCCCCCATATAACTCTGATGTGACGCTTCAGTTACCACAATCCCAAGTTGTCCGAAAATTTTCTTTTCAATTTGAACATGAATTGGCTCACTATCAACAAGTACGCCATCCATATCAAAAATCACCGCATCAGGTTTAATCATAAATCAATTGAAATGCAATTATGCAATTTTAGAACTATTTTAAATCGGCTCAAATTAATGGAATCCTTCTGAATTTTGCCATTTAAATTTAACTTTACTCCCGAAAGTTAATGAAATCGTAAAACAACTTCTGGAATCGTCCTTTTATTGAGATCTTCACTACGTAAATATGGTTTGCTTGCCACGATGTTGGCAGTGATATTTGGCCAATCTGCTTTTGCTTTAATCCACAAAGTAAGTAGTATGGATTGCGTCTCCAATACTTGTTTTTTGATTGATAAACGACCCACACCTTCAGCAGCTATTTCCGGATCAAAAGATACCATAACACAGGAGAATCAACCGATCTATGCTTATTTGGAGACACGGGTCTCCGAACTAAAGTCAAACAAGAAAGGTAAAGATACAATCCAGAAGTCTTCAGATATTCATGCTGAAAATCTTAATAAGAACGCCTCTTTAGCTGTAATTAAAAGCAAAGCAGATAATAATTTCATCACCCGAAATTTATTTTCACTGATTATCAAAGAAAATCAACCCTTAAAGGAACTGATGGGGGTAAAGAGTACACGATACTTTGAACCCTATGCTGGCAGAATAATCAGTAAAATACATATTCAGCAACTCGATGTTTTCGGACCAACATTTGAGGACACTACAAAACAAGCTTCCGGCTGGCTTGAAAGAACCGGTAATACTTTTCATGCAAAGACGACAGAGCATAAGCTTCGGAATCAGTTACTTTTCAATACAGGAGAAACCGTTGATCCGCAACTGATGGCCGACAATGAGAAAATCATCCGTGATCTTCCTTATATTCAAGATGTTGCCATCATTCTTTCCCGTTCGAAACAAAACGCTAACGAGGTAGATGTGTTGGTGCTTGTTAAAGAGAAATTTGAGTATGGGTTAAGTGGAAACTTAAGTTCTACATCAACTGCCTGGAGGATTGCCGATCAAAATATGTTTGGAATTGGTCACCAACTTCTGGCAGGTATATCTTACGATTTAAACGAAAAGCCCCAATGGGGAGGTACTTTTGACTACGTAATAACCGATGTGTGGAAAAAATTCATCAGTACGGGTATCGGATATACGAATACTTATCGAAAGAAAAGTTGGGATGTCTTTATTGAAAAAAATTTCATTGCTTCCAAGGTGGACTGGGCAGGTGGCGTTTCAATAGAAAGAACCTATTCTGATTACTTTCTGACGCCGTATTCATACACAAAATTAGATACTGCGGCCTCTTATCTTTACTCAGATTTCTGGTATGGACAATTGATAAAAAACAAAAACATCTACTCCAAATTAGGGAATTTAATCGTTGCAGGGAGGTATCTTCATCGAAATTACTACAACAAAACAGCAGATGCCACTACAAACAGTTTTTTCAGGAATCACAATTTTATAGTTGGTTCGTTAGCCATTAGTAAACGACATTTATTTAAGAATAACCGGATCTATGGCTATGGGATCACCGAAGATATTCCTTATGGACGTTATGCAGAAGTAGCGCTTGGACTTGATAATGACGACCATCAAGTGCGTCCCTATTTTCACATTCGATATACCAAAGCTAATATTCTGAATAGCGGTGGCTATTTTAAATGGCAGGTTGGTATCGGTGGTTATATCGGCGACTCACGGATTGAACAAGGTGCCTTTCAGTTAAATACTAACTATTTCAGCAAATTGGTTTATATTAACAGGCATCCATATCGCTTTTTCATCAATATGGAACTATTGAGCGGGATCAATCGTTTCAAAGAGGAATACCTCGTGATTAACAGAAGGTTCGGACTGCGTGACTTCTTCTCTTTGGACACAAAGGGAATTAATCGTTTGAAAGTAAATATCGAATCAGTTCGGTTTTGGGGATGGGACTATGACGGATTCAGATTTGCCAATTACTTCTTTGCCGATGCGGCGTTCCTTTCGGATGATATGCATAAAATATTCAAGCAGGATTTTTACTCAGGAATCGGATTTGGTATCCGGGTTCATAACGAATCACTGATATTTAATGTTCTGGAACTCCGGCTAAGCTGGTTTCCAATTGCGCCAAAAGACAACTCGCAGTTTATATTTAATGCATTCGGTCAGCCAAAGGCCAGATTTGATGATTTCCTGGGGGGCAAACCACAGGAGATTCTTTATCAGTAAGGTTAATGCGTTGTTTTTAGGTTTGAATTGAGCGACGCAAAAAATAAAATACCTCATTCTGATGAAAAATGAGGTATTCCAATTAAAAGAAGAAGTTTCAGATTTACTCCACGTGCTTTTTAATAATAACAGCCTGTTTGTGTGTACCCTGAAACAATTCAAAGCATCGGAAACTACAAGCCAAAGCACCGTTGAAGAGGTCAATTTTTTTGGAAGGTTTTAAACCTACGCTTTTTAAACCGTCGACTGAACTTGAAATGATCCAGGCTTCAAAACCCACAAATTTATTTTTCAGCGTATTACCAATCGCAGTATATAATTCCACAATTGACTGAGGCTTCATCCTTTCGCCGTAAGGAGGATTTGTAATAATTATTCCATTTTGGAAAGGGGGTTCACTCTGAATAAAATCCTGAACCTCAACCTCTATAACTTTTGTCAGACTCGCGTTCTTTATATTGGCCCTGGCAATTGAAATATCTTTTACAGAAATATCTGAGCCAACGATCTTACCATTAAACTCCTTTTCATAGTCTCCATTATAGATTTCGGCAAATAGCTCTTCATTAAAGTCAGGCCACTTTTCAAAACCAAAAGATTTACGATACATTCCGGGAGGAATTCCTTTGGCAATCATGGCTGCTTCAATCAACAAGGTTCCCGAACCACACATTGGGTCATAGAAATCTTTTTCGCCATGCCAACCGGTCAAAAGAATCATTCCGGCAGCAAGCACCTCGTTTATTGGAGCTTCACCCTGTCCTATCCGGTAACCACGTTTGTGAAGTGATTCACCTGAGCTGTCAAGCGAAAGAATACAATGATTGTTCATCAGGTAAACATTGATCCTGATATCCGGGTCATCAGAATTTACTGAAGGACGTTTACCCGTAGCTTCCCGGAACTGGTCAGCGATAGCATCTTTCACCCTTAGAGAGGCAAACATTGAATTGACAAACATTTCGGACTGAACCGTGCTGTCGATTGCGAATGATTTCCCAAGAGCCAGATAGTTGGTCCAGGGAATTTCTTTTGCATGATCGTAGAGTTCATCACGGTTGGTAACTTCAAATTCAGCAATTGGTTTAAGAATTTTTATGGCGGTACGAAGATGGAAATTAGCCTTATACAAAAGTTCCTGATCTCCCATAAACGATACGGCACGTCTTTCAACCAAAACCGATTCAGCGCCTAATGCCCGGATTTCACCAGCCAAAATATTTTCTAATCCGGCCAATGTTTTGGCGACTATTTTAAACTTACTCACAGATACTCCCTTTTACTAAATTGACTACAACAAAATCTGCATATTGCCCGACTCCAAGCAACTCAATTGAAACTTATTCAACATGCGACGGCAAAAGTAGTTCTTTCTGTGGATTAAAATAATTGTTTAGATACCTCCTCCATTAAAAAAATCGGCATTACGGGTCTTCGTCTGTACAACTTTGGAGTATGGGGGCAGATCGTTAGTTACCCAAATATTCCCACCAATCACTGAATCATGACCGATGATGATACGTCCAAGGATGGTTGCATTGGAATAAATGATCACATTATCTTCAACAACAGGATGACGTGGAATACCTTTAACGGGATTGCCATTTTCGTCGAGCGGAAAACTTTTAGCACCCAGGGTTACTCCCTGGAATAATTTCACATTATTCCCGATAATACTGGTTGATCCGATAACGACACCGGTTCCATGGTCAATTGTGAAATACTCACCAATAACTGCCTCAGGATTAATATCAATTCCAGTTTCTGAATGAGCCATCTCCGTGATTATTCTTGGGATGAGTGGGACTTCAAGGGAAAAAAGACTGTGTGCTATCCGGTAACTTGAAATCGCCCTGATAGCCGGATAACAAAAGATGACCTCGCCAACACTATTGGCGGCCGGATCACCAAGGTAAGCAGCATTCACATCAGTAATCAGTATTCGCCTCAATTCAGCCAGACCTTTAACAAATTCGGAAGCAATCGCTTCAGCTTTGTCTCGTTTCCCGAACAGATCGCGATCTGGTTCGCTTTCACAGATAAAACACAAGCCGGCAAATATCTGATCAGAAATAAGTTCATATACCTCATCAATTAGAACTCCCATATAATACGGAAGCATTTCAGGCTTCAGGTTAATTTCACCAAAATACCCGGGAAAAACAATCTGACGAACTTTTTCTACAATTATCCTTAATTTTTCGGTGGAGGGCATAGACTCTCCTGTCCGATGTCTGTGACACAGAATATCAAATGATCTTGCATCAACCAAAGACCGGACAGCAGAGTCAGTCAGTTCCAGCAATTGTTCTCCCTCCCTATTTTTCATTATCATAAGCAAATAATGGGGTACTTAAATAACGTTCACCCGTGTCGCAAATTATCGTAACAGTCATTTTACCTTTATTCTCGGGACGTCTGGCAACCTGAAGCGCAGCAAAAACATTGGCTCCGGCAGACATTCCACAAAAAATACCTTCCAAACTTGCCAGTTTCCGGGCAGTATCAAATGCATCGGCAGATGAAACTTTAATGATCTCATCATAAGAAGAAGTGTTCAACACCTGGGGGATAAATCCTGCACCAATTCCTTGAATCTTATGAGGTCCAGGAGCTCCACCTGACAAAACCGGCGATTCTTCAGGTTCAACTACCGCAGAATAGAAGGTTGGTTTTTTTGACCTGATGACTTCAGACACACCGGTGATTGTTCCGCCTGTTCCTGCGCCCGCCACAAAAATATCTACTTTGCCGTCTGTATCTTCCCAAATCTCAATAGCTGTAGTTTTGCGGTGGATTTCCGGATTGGCAGGGTTCACAAACTGCATCGGAATATAACTTCCGGGTGTATTTTGATGGATCTCCTCAGCTTTGGCAATAGCCCCTTTCATCCCATCTTTTCCGGGAGTAAGGATAACCTCTCCCCCATATGCACTGACAATCATTCTTCGCTCAACACTGACGGTGTCAGGCATTACAATTTTTAGCCGATAACCTTTGGCGGCGCAAACAAAAGCAAGGGCAACACCAGTGTTTCCACTGGTAGGTTCAATGATGATGGTATTCTTATTAATCAATCCATTCTTTTCCGCAGCATCAATCATAGCAAACCCTAATCTGTCTTTTACCGAGCCACCTGGATTCTGTGATTCAAGTTTTACAATTACCTGACCATCTATCCCTTCTGCCAAACGATTTAATCTTACCATTGGAGTACGTCCAACGAGATCGATAATATTATCTGCAATTTTCATATAAATCAAAATTGGTTATTAATTATTATTCCATTTAAAGCATCAAATTTGAGTAACTAACAATCAAATCAAATTATAGTTTCAGTCCGTGCTTTAAAAGTGCCTTAATTGCATTTTCGGTTCTTAACGGTCCAATTCCGTTAACTATCTCAAATCTAAACCCAAATGATTTGATCTCCTTACAATACAACTGAATCAATTGCTCCCTTTTTTCACCACCATTTTCCCTCACGGGATCAGCAATCCAGGGTAAATCGGTATCGCAAACCAAGAAAAGATCAATTTTTGATGACCGGATATGATCAATAACCCAATCAGGACATTTCCCGAATACAAGATCGAACCATACTTTAGTAATAATCAACCAGGTATCAAATATCAGCACACCATTTCCCATCTTTAATCCATACTCAGATTCCTGAGCCACCTGGTATCGGGCAATTTGAACAACATCGTCATAATTATAGGGACGATTCAGATTTTCAACATAATACCGGGCATATTCCGGAATCCAGACAGTTTCAAGTTTCCCTGCCAATGCCCTTGCCAATTCAGTTTTTCCGGTCGATTCTGGTCCGGTAATAACAATACGGTTTAATTTATTTTTAATCAACATAGCTCCTTCTCATCCTTTCTCCATTCGTAATAGCCGATTACGGCCATAACCGCATAGACCAGAAATAAGAAAACAGTCGGATAGAGCCCACGATAAAGATACAAACCAACAGAAACCAAATCAACAAAGATCCAGATCAGCCACTGTTCTATCTTTTTCCGGGCAAGCATCCATGTTGCAAAAATGCTCAGAGATGTTGTAAAAGCGTCCCAAAATGGAATGGGTGAATCAGTGAACCGACGTAAAATATAATACATCAACAAAGTTATGAGCACATTGAAAATAAATAGGTTTATCCAAAGGCTCGTACCTGTTCTACTAACTCTCAATTGTTCTCCGCCAGAATCCTTTGGTCCGCCATATCGCCAGCTAAACCATCCATAGACACTGATTACCAAATAATAGACCTGAAGGCACATGCCGGCATAAAATTTGGCTTCGAAAAATACCCAACAATAAAGCAGGGAAGTTATTATTCCCGCAGTCCATGTATGTAAACTTTGACGAATCGAGAGCCAAATATAAATCAATCCGAAAACAGTTCCACCAAGTTCGATCTTGTTGGTTAATGCCCAATCAAAAAAGGAGCTCATATTCAAATTATTACAAATAAAACAGGTTGAACGCTTTATGACTAAGTTAGCCGGGATTTATATAAAAGTCAGTACTATTATAATCCTGAACTATTTAGTTAATCGCTTTAATCCTGTAACAATTCACCTGTCTTTATTTATTCAAATAGCGATTGAACGCTTTCTGATCGGAGAGAATTTCTAATGCCTTATCGACCTCTTTATCCTCTTCTATCATAATTTGATAATACACTCCAACGTCATATAAATCTCTGGCTACAAGCGCCTTTATTTGTCTTTTAATAATTACACCTGAAACTTTCAGACTTTCGTCGTCCCGCTTAATTCCCTCCTTCTCCCCAGCTTTAATCAAATCATCAATCATGGCATCCGTAACAAGGAAATTAGTCTTAAAATCAGCAAATGTTTTGTATTTAGCTTTCAATTGGTCTCTGTTTTTATCAATTAAACCTACGACAAACGGAAACAGAACATTTTTGCGCACCAGATTATTAAAATAGCGGTAATACATGGATGTATCCATAGGAATAAAAATATCGGGCATAATTCCGCCACCGCCATAAACTTTACGCTTGGTAACCAAGGTTGGCCTCATCAATGAATCCGGGAAAGAAATGCTATCCTTGTTAAACATCTGGCCGTTATTATATCGGTTCAAATATTCATTCTTATAATTCTGAATATTATTTTTATAAGGTTTCTGAATATTTCTTCCTGCAGGAGTATAATAGTGAGCAGTGGTCAATCGAATCATTGAACCATCGCTAAGTGGAAATGGTTGCTGAACAAGCCCCTTGCCAAACGTGCGTCGACCAATAAGTACTCCCCTGTCCCAATCCTGAATTGCTCCTGAAACAATCTCCGATGCTGAGGCTGAACCTTCGTCAATCAAAACAACAAGATTTCCACGAATAAAATCACCACGTGTTGTTGAATAGTAATCTCTTCGCGGACTATGCGTACCTTCAGTATAAACAATTAACTTCTTTTCTTCAAGAAATTGATTGGCAAGCTCATAAGCTGCACCAAGAAAGCCCCCACCATTGCCTCGCAGATCAAGAACAAGGTTTTTCACTTTAGCTTCGGCATTAAGCGCTTTCATTGCCTCCTTGTATTCATCAATGGTTGTAGCAGCAAATTTATTGAGCTTAATATATGCAGTTTCTTTGTTGAGCATAAATGAAGCATCGACGCTGAATATTGGGATTTTATCACGGATAATTGTGAACTCAAGCGGAGCCTTTTCCCCTTTTCTAAGAACAGAAAGATTCACTTTTGTCCCTTTATCTCCCCGCAAAAGTTTATAGACATCAGTAGTTTTAAGGCCAATAGCGACAATATTCTTCCCATCGACTTTTAAGATCCGGTCACCAGGTCGTAGGCCTACAAGTTCAGAAGGTCCACCCGGAATCGTTGTCATGACCATTAAAGTATCCTGAAACACGTTAAATGAGATCCCAATTCCTTCGAAATTACCTTCAAGCGGCTGATTCATTTCGGCAACCTCATCCTTAGATATATAGATTGAATGTGGGTCAAGGGTTGAAAGCATCTCCGTTATCGCATTTTCAGTTAGCTTATTAACATTGGTCGTATCGACATAAAAACTCTCGATCAATTTCAAAACCCTTCCGAATTTAATGGCCTGCCCCTGGATATCCTGCGCAAATGAGGTCATCTGGCCTGCCGTCAATAATACAAATAGCAGGAAAAGAATTTTTTTAGTATTGTTCAAATAATTCATACCTAATAAAATTTTACGCACGGCTGATGGAATCTTTTTCCTTATAAAGCGTTCTTAAGCATTAACCAGGGCCGTATAGCTGTCTAAATGCTCAAAAATACTGTTCAAAATTAAGAAGAATAATCGCAATTTGAGGATTTCAATAACAAAACGTTCTTATAGGAATCTCTAAATCGCAATAAAGTGGGAATATCAATTAATAATATATGATTCCGGAATTTGGGAACAAGGTATTATCTTGTAATACAAAACAGCTAATTAGATGAGTATTTACCAAATT
>Ga0302286_10002591_pt1 | contig 12496 bp, 5 predicted proteins | sample III_Fen_E2_3_FD_198765 | JGI IMG/M metagenome (GOLD analysis project Ga0302286, IMG submission 198765) | Peat permafrost microbial communities from Stordalen Mire near Abisko, Sweden - III_Fen_E2_3 | ecosystem: Environmental > Terrestrial > Soil > Wetlands > Permafrost | place: Sweden: Abisko...
CTACGTTCCAGCCAATGGACAAGATCTTGATTCATTAAGAAATTCATTTATTTCCCCGCCCGAATCTGCCAAACCACGTGTGTATTGGTGGTGGCTTTTCAACCGGGTCGATAAAGAAGGAATTACGCGTGATTTAGAGGAATTTAAGGCCAAGGGAATTAGTGGCGTGAATCTGATTTGTACCGGGGGATATGCAGGGAAGGCACCTCTCCTGGGCGTAAAGTATCAAAGTCCTGAGTGGTGGGAGCTCTTTCGCTATGCGGTGAAAGAGGCCACACGTCTTAACATTGAGTTCGGTTTCAATCTTTCTGCCGGCGGCTGGACGATGGAAGGCCCTTGGGTCACAAAGGATAACGCGATGAAGAAGGTTGTATCATCTGAGTTGAGCGTTGTTGGACCGACTAAATTCTCAGGGAAACTGCCTCAGCCCGAAATGGTGGACGCGTATTATCATGATATTTGGGTACAGGCGTTCCGGGTACTTGGCAATACGAAAAATATTGATCCGTCATCGGTCATTGATCTGACAGACAGATTGAAACCCGACGGTCAGCTTGACTGGGACGTGCCGAAAGGACAATGGGTTATTTTGAGGAATGGCTACACGCTGACCGGACATCTATGGAGCAAGTGGTATGCTTATCCCTCTGCGCCGCAAGCCGACACGTTCGAAGGGGGCGACGGCTTTGAGATTGATTATTTAAATAAGGCCTCATTAGACGATCATTTCGAACACCTGGGCAGACTGGTGCTGGATGAAGCGAAAAAGGCCGGTGGGCATCTCGCGTATTTATGGTCAGATAGCTGGGAATGTGGTAAACTTACCTGGACACAGGATTTTCCGAATCAATTCAAGCGCTTTCGCGGCTATGATTTAAAGCCTTATATGCCTGTTTTATCTGGATATACAGTTATCAGTGCTGAGGTGTCAGCGCGGTTTCGTGATGATTTTGACCGTACGATTCAGGATTGTATTGCAGAGAACTTTTATGGCCATTTCATGGAGTTGAGTCATCAAAACGGGGTAAAAGTCGGCAATGAAGCAGGAGGGCCGAACGACATTCCTCCGCAGGATGCCTTGAAGAACCTGGGATATTGTGATATCCCTGCCGGCGAGTTTTGGGTCAACGGACATCGTAAAGCAAAAAACGGATACAATTCTGACCGGTCGTTGAGGCTCAATTTGAAGCAAACAGCCACCGCAGCGCACATTTATGGAAAGCGGGAAGCGATGGCAGAGGCATTTACGATGATGGATGGTGACGCAACACATTGGTCTTTGGGTCCCGCCGATTTGAAACCTTATGCCAATGATGCTTTTTGCGAGGGGATCAATCGCTTTATGTTGCATCAGGCGACCTGCCAGCCACCATCGGACGGTAAGCCGGGCTACGAATTCTGTGCAGGCCAGCATTTTACTCCAAACATTACGTGGTGGGAACAATCCCCGGCATTCTTTACCTGGCTCGCCCGTTGCCAGTACATGCTGCAAAAGGGAACCTTCGTAGCTGACGTTTGCTTCTATCTGGGGGAAAGGCCTCCAACACTGGCACCTCCCAAATATATTGTGCCTTCACTTGGTCCTGGTTACGACTGCGATTACAGCAATTCCGATGTGATGCTCAACCGGATGTCTGTCAGGGATGGACGAATTGTCCTTCCTGACGGAATGAGTTACCGTCTTTTGGTGCTGCAGAATTGCACTTCTCCTTCCCAGGAGATTTGCGACAAGGTGGGCGCCTACCAGAAGTTGTCGGTTTCATCGGTCCCTTCTACGGAAATGTCTATTGAGGTGATTAAAAAGTTACGGGAACTGATTCTCGCAGGTGCAACGGTCGTGGGTCCTCCGCCGGAGAAGGCTGTAGGGCTGAAAAATTATCCTGAGAGTGATAAACAACTGAGAAAAATAGCCGCTGAAATCTGGGGTGATCTTGACGGTAAAACCCATACTGAACGAAAGCTGGGTAAAGGCCGTGTGATCTGGGGAAAAACACCCCGGGAGATCCTTCTTGCTGACGGTTTAACTCCCGACTTTACTTTCACCGGACAGGTGGCAAATCCTGAACAGTTTGACTATATTCACCGTAAACAGGGTGATGCAGAAATATATTTCGTGATCAACCGGACCAACCAACCTGTGAAGAAGGATTTCACATACCGTGTTGCCGGAAAACAGCCGGAGATTTGGAATGTGGTAACCGGAGAAATCCGCAAAGCGAATGCCTTCGTGCAGGCCAACGGAAGCACAACCCTAACACTTAATCTGGATCGTTTTGACTCCTATTTCATTGTGTTTCGAAAACCTGTTCCGGTTGATGCAGGCAAATCGCACAAGACTAATTTCCCCGAATTGAAGGAATTAACAGAATTAAGCGGTTCATGGAAAATTTCATTCGATCCGAAATGGGGTGGCCCTGATACAGTCACATTTCCCAAACTGGTGAGTTGGACCGATCGGCCGGAGGATGGAATTAAGTATTATTCGGGGACGGCCACTTATAAGAAAACTTTTGATTTGACGCTGGAAACAGCTAGAATTGGAAGACTATTTCTCGATTTGGGAGAGCTGAAGGATGTTGCAGAAGTTCGTCTGAACGGGAAGAAACTGGGCATTCTTTGGTGCGCTCCGTGGCGCGTTGAGATTACTGAAGCTGCAAAATCCACAGGCAATTTATTGGAGGTCGACGTCATCAATTTATGGGCGAACCGCGTTATTGGCGATTTAAGCTTGCCGGTGAAAAACCGCTACACGACAACACATGATGGTTTCCGTTTTGATTTTCTGGCAAAGAAAACACCGCTGCTCAGGTCTGGATTATTCGGTCCCGTGAAAGTCTATTTGGCAACTGATTTACTGTTAAAATGACTTCAGCCGATGTAGTAATTCTTTCAGCACTACACTTTAGACGAAATAAATAGTATTACGAAAAGTAATCTGATGAGCCAATTTCTGCTTCGAAGGATGAGCGAACGAACAGCGAACGAACAGCGAAGGATGAGCGAAGGATCAGAAAGCCGGTTTTGTAGCTAAAATTGACATATATCGGGAAAGACGAAGATTAAATCATACATAATACAGACAATAGCCAGGTCGTTGCAACCGTGATTCGAATAAAGGAAGCATTATAATATAACCAGCATGTAAGCAACTAATCGCCAACACATGTTTAAAAGAATTATTTTTAATAAAAAATTAAGAACACATTTATGAAGAAGAACTATTTGCTTTGGAAGTTGATTCTCCTGTTTATTCTGTTGGCCAACTCATCGGCTGAAGGTCAAATCAGTATATCGAACCGGCCAGCTGATAACGTCATCGTATTTGGCAATAGTAAACTTAAAGTTACACTCGATTGCGCTTCAAAATGTGTTGTCACCGGCATGGAGGTGAACGGCGAAGCGGTCCTTTCAAATAAATTGGGCATCTATTCAGAGATCAGGACTTCAACGGCCACCTATTCTACGCGTAGTCTGGGCACTTCTCCCAAAATAAAAATTCAAAAGAACAGTGTGACGCTCTCCGGCATTCGTTATGGCGAAGATAAGACGCCCATTGACGAAGTCTGGACTTTCCTGATTACTGAAAACGATATCAGGTTTGATATAGAAAGAACGGTTTCAAAACCCCTTGTGGCCGAAGAAGTTTCCTTTCCGATTGTAAACTTTAAAAGCATTCATACCTGGGATGGTTCTTTTCTTGGTTACGGTGGATTGGCGTGGTTTTATCTCTTCAACGAAAAGCTATGCACCTTTGGCGTTCATACAGGCTCTTCTGTTTTCTGGAACAGTACGACCGGGAACGGATTAAAAGTAGCCGCTTCGGCAAAAGGTAAGCAGGTTGCATCAAAATTCACCCGGTCAAATGATGATCAGTTGGTATATGCTGTTTCAGTTTCGGATAGCGAGATGAAATACCGGTACGATGCCGGTACCAACCGAAGAAGATTTGTAAGGGGGAAAACAAATGTCTGGGATTCCTTTCAGTTATCAGCAAGCAAATATGCTGAATCAGTTACCTTTTCATGGGTAAATTATAACGAGGAATACAACCGTGGTCATTTGGCAGGGATCAATGGCAAACAAGTTACCAGCCTCGCAAATACAATCGCAAGGATTGGTGTTATTGATGCGAAGCATTTCGGTGGCAACAGCTGGCACACACCTTACGGACCGATCTGTCTGCATGAGCAGTACATCGGCCAGATAGGTATTGCCATCAACGATACCAGTTATACTGAAGGATACAAGCAATGTCTGGATTATTACCGCGATAACGCAATTCAGCCGGATGGCAGGGTACTTTCACGATGGGCCTATACGGACGAAGATGCCATGGCCGGAACTGCAACTTCAAAAGGTTTTTATGAGGCCCAGTGGGGTTATTTGCTGGATTCAAATCCCGACTTCGTTACAAATGTATCTGATATTTACAATCAAAGCGGTGATTTAAGTTGGGTCAGGAAATTCAAGCAACCCTGCGAGAAGGCACTCGAATACCTATTAAAAAGAGATTCCAACGGCAACCATCTGGTTGAAATGAAGACCAACAGCCTGTCAGAGAAAAGAGGGAGCGACTGGATTGATATCATCTGGGCATCTTATGAAAATGCCTTCGTAAATGCCAAACTCCATTACGCGCTCACCTTATGGTCCAATATTGAGAAACAGCTCGGAGATACAGAAAAATCAAACTATTATTCAAACTATGCATCTGCACTGAAAACCAGTTTCAACAAACCGACTCAATCAGGCGGGTTCTGGGATGAGAAAAACAACTGGTATGTCTATTGGCTGGATAAAGACAAATCGGTTCATGGCAACAACCTGGTGATCCCCATAAATTTCATGGCGATCACCTATGGTATTTGTGACGATGAGCAACGTAAGAAATCCATTCTGGATAAGGTTGAAGAACAAATGCAAAAGGAAAAACTGTTCGCATGGCCTTTGTGCATGTATACGTATGCCAAAGGTGAAGGAAACGACTGGCAATTTCCATTTCCCAACTACGAAAACGGAGATATCTTCCTGTCGTGGGGAGCAATAGGAGTTGAAGCCTATGCGTCCTATCAGCCTGAACTTGCGTTAAAATACGTTGAAAATATCCTTGCGCGTTACGAACAGGACGGATTGGCGTTCCAGCGCTACGGCAGGGTTAAGCAGGATGGATTAGGAGATGATATACTTTCAGGAAACAGCCTGGCGATTATCGGGCTGTACAAATCAATCTACGGGATCAATCCGATGTATAACCGGATGTACCTCAACCCTCACTTCCCCGATAAACTATCGGGCACAACTTTGAATTACAAATTCAGGGGAGACAAACTGGTAATCAGCCTGGATAAAGGGCTTTATTCCGTATCGAACGCTCAGTTTAAGTTGACCTCCGCAAATGATTTCGGCTTCAATGCAGGGAAGAACGAATTGGAATATTTCAATTCCGGTAACGATACCTGTTCGCTGAAAGCACAACTTGTGAAGACGGCTAACCTTTCTGTTGAAATTGGCAGATGGAATGAAAAAGAGTGCACCTGGAATCAGATTGCCTCCCCAAATACCGGGAGCATAGCCTATTCGGTTTGTCGATTAAAGGCTGAAAATAAGTATGAAATTTCAATCAATGGTCAAATCTTTAAAACCTTGAAAAGCGACAAGGATGGTCGTTTGGAATTTGAAGTTAATCCGAAAGCCGATTTAACAAAGATCCGCATTCAATTATTGAACAATTAGAAAATCCATGAAACGAGCATGATAAATCAATCACAAATTGGAATGAATATTTTCTTCATGCGAGTTCCATCTGACCTTTATAAAACAAATTAGTTACAGATGAAAAGAGCATTCGTACTGGTTTCGGTTCTGGCAATTGCATTCATTATTGCATCGGGCCTGACAGATAAAACAAAAGTAGCAGACAAAGCTTTGGAGAGTGGTTTCATTACTCCGCCCGATTCGATTCAAACCAGCGTTTACTGGTACTGGATTTCAGACAATATTTCGAAAGAAGGTGTTATCGCTGACCTCCATGCAATGAAAAAGGCTGGCATCAACCGGGCATTCATTGGCAATATTGGCCTTGATGATATTCCTTACGGGAAAGTCAAAATGCTGAGTGAAGCATGGTGGGATATCCTCCACGTTGCACTGAAAACAGCAACTGAGCTGAACATCGAAATCGGGATTTTCAACTCGCCGGGATGGAGCCAATCGGGTGGTCCCTGGGTAAAATCAGACGCGGCCATGCGTTACCTGGCAGCATCTGAACTTCGGATTAAAGGGCCTCGGAAATTATCGCAAAAACTGGAAAAACCTATTGCTATTTTTCAGGATGTCAAGGTGATTGCCTATCCGGCTCCAAAAGATGACCAACTCGTTCTGAATACTAAAAATGGGAAAGTAACTTCGTCGCCAAATGTTGCCAATCTTGATAAACTAGTAGATGGTGACAATAAAACAGGAATCAGCTTTCCGTCAAGTGGTGAATTTGTGGTTGATATACAAGCCAATGCCCCATTTACAGCTCGCAGCCTTTCTGTTCGTTCCACCGAACAACCGATGAATGTTACTGCCGCAATTCAGGTTCAGGAAGCCAGTGGCGAATATCGTACCCTTTCCGAATTTCAGATCAACCGTTCAAATCCGTCGCTGAGTGTTGGTTTTGATCCTTATGCCCCGGTTGTGGTGTCATTCCCGGCTACCACAGCAACCAACTTCCGGTTGGTCATTAAAAATGCGAATCCCAAAAGTGGTTTGTCGGAAGTGGTACTGGCAGCATCACCCCGGGTAGAACGTTACAGCGAGAAGACGCTGGCCAAAATGCACCCGACGCCACTGCCTTACTGGAAAGACTATCAATGGTCGCAACAGCCCGAAGCCAATGATCAGTCAACCGTGATCGATGCCTCTAAAGTGATTGACATTTCGAAGAATTTGTCAGCTGACGGTACCCTTACCTGGGATGTTCCCGAGGGTGAATGGGTCATCCTCCGAACGGGAATGACACCAACCGGCACAACGAATGCTCCGGCATCGCCCGAAGCTACGGGTTACGAAGTGGACAAGATGAGCAAAAAACATGTAGCGATGCATTTTGACGGGCACATGGGCGAAATACTGAAACGGATTCCCGAAGCTGACCGCAAATGTTTCAAAGTGGTGGTTCAGGACAGTTATGAAACCGGCGGACAGAATTTCACCGATGGTTTTCTGGATGAGTTTAAACAGCGGTACGGTTACGATGCGGTTCCATATCTTCCTGTATACAAAGGATTGGTGGTGAATAGCGAACAGGCGTCTGACCGTTTTCTGTGGGACATGCGACGCATGGTAGCCGACAAAGTAGCTTACGATTATGTGGGTGGACTACGGGATATCAGCCATAAACATGGACTGCGCACCTGGCTCGAATGCTATGGTCACTGGGGTTTTCCGAGTGAGTTCCTGATGTATGGGGGTCAGTCTGACGAAATTGGCGGTGAGTTCTGGAGCGAAGGTGAATTGGGAGATATTGAAAACCGTGCAGCCACTTCTTGCGGTCATATCTATGGAAAGACAAAAATATCTGCCGAATCAAATACCTGTGCAGGAAATCCGTTTTCGCGTTATCCAGGCGTAATCAAGCAACGCGGCGACCGCTTTTTTGCGGAGGGGATCAACAACACGCTGCTGCATGTTTATATTACACAACCTTACGAGGACAAAAATCCCGGAATGAATGCCTGGTTTGGGAATGAGTTCAACCGCAAAAACACCTGGTTTTCGCAAATGGATGTTTATACTCAATACCTGAAGCGGACCAATTTTATGCTTCAGCAGGGATTGAATGTGGCCGATGTCGCCTATTTTATTGGCGAAGATGCCCCGAAAATGACGGGAATCGTTGACCCGGCTCTTCCGGTAGGTTACCAGTTCGACTATATGAACGCTGAGGTCATTGAGAAATATATGACGGTGAAAGACGGATTGATTACTTTGCCGCACGGCACCCAGTACCGGATGATGGTCTTGCCTAAATTGGAAACCATGCGCCCCGAGGTGCTCGCTAAAATTAAACATCTTGTCAATGACGGCGCTGTTATTTTAGGACCTGCCCCGAAGCGTTCACCCAGTTTGCAAAACCAGCCGGAAGCCGACCAGCTGCTTCAGAAAATGGCTTCCGAATTGTGGGGAGAAGTCGATGGAGTGAAAGTAAAATCCCGGAAATTCGGAAAAGGGATGATCATTAACGGTATGACGATGACAGAGGCCTTTGCTTTGATCAACTGCGTGCCCGACTGTAAATTGCCCGAAAATCTTTCGATTCACTACGGACACCGCACTTTGGGCAATGGCGAAATCTACTTTGTGACAAACCAAACGGCAGAAGCCAAACAGATTACCCCTGAATTCAGGGTCAAAGGAATGCAACCCGAACTTTGGGAAGCCGCAACCGGATCCATCCGCAACCTCCCTGCATTTGATGAAAAAGTAAATACCACTGCCGTTCCGTTAAAACTGGAACCATACGAAAGCGTATTTGTTGTCTTCCGCAAAACTTCGGGCAAAACATCGGCAAACGGTGTTGAAGCCAATTATCCGGTACCTACGGTTCTCGCCAACCTTGATGGCCCATGGAGTGCCAACTTCAGCGCATCGCAAAGAGGTCCGAAAGAACCGGTTGTTTTCGAAACGCTCCAGGACTGGACAACATCGAAGGACGACCGGATCAAATACTATTCGGGAACTGCTTTTTATACAAATAAATTCAAGTTGGATAAGTTACCTGCCAATGAGAAGATAATCATCAACCTGGGTAGTTTCACGGCAATGGCTAAAGTATCGGTAAACAGCACCTATGCCGGTGGATTATGGACCGCACCTTATCAGCTCGACATCACCAAATTAGTCAAATCTGGCGAAAACGAACTAAAGATAGAAGTCGTGAACACATGGGTGAATCGTTTGATTGGAGACAGCAAGTTTCCAACCGGCCAGCGGCCTACCTGGTGCCCGGTCAATCCTTATAAGCCTGAAAGCCCATTGCAGCCTTCCGGACTGTTCGGACCGGTTCGTGTCCTAAGCATTAAATATTAATTTCTATTCAAAACAAAGGAATAACTTTTAAGGAAACCGGATTATAGTTTTTATTTCCACTTAAATGCATTTTCCCTCTTCTACAAAAGGGATGAGAGATCATTTGTGCTTTTTGATCGTTCAGATACGGCAAATATGCTGAAGAACATGTCGCTACTGCAATTCTGCACTTAATAAATATTGAATTATTTTTGTATATTAGCTATTATTTTAACTCAAATTTAGAATTGAGAACCATGAACTTAGATTAGATTTTTTTGAATTTGTGTATTATTGAATTAAACCCAGCTGGTTGCTTTTATTAAGTTGAGACAAGCTATTTTAATAAACGTTCTCCCGCAGTATGCAATTTTATTGTCATGTATAATCATACGATGAATACACTTATTATCAGGGTAATCTAAATCGACTTTGTATGAAGAACATCATAAGCTTCATTTTAGTATTAATTCTTTTTACTGTTTCATTTGATTGCTTTTCGCAGGAAAAAATTGATAAATCCAAGGAGGAGCTTAAACGGGGCACTAAAAGCCATGATAGCAACAGAAGAAACCATTCCCGCTCTTCTTCCGAATCATCTGAAAATTATGATTCATTTCAAAATGTAATTTTCAGAGGTGCTGCTCAAGTTTTTATTTTTGTAACTTATTATGCAGCAATTGGAAATTACGAAGGAGAAGACCATTTACACAGTAATCTGACGAACTATCCTTACTATAATGGCAGATCCGGAAATTATGTAAATGCTGATTCTGCATTTAATTCAAGGCGATTTTTAAGATTCGATCTGGAAGATAAATTACTGTACAGTAATGAAAATTTATATGGCAATCACCTGAAATTTAAAATTCGCCCTTTTCAATACTTCTATTTGCAAACGGATTTCTTCCAGTTAAGGGAGTTTGGTAAAATTCACAGTGAATATTCAGATCTTTCGCTATTCGCTTTTAATTTATATTACGATCGGATCAGGTTTGAAAGATTTGATTTTGGGTGGACGATTGGTCTGAATTACATCGGAAACGAAGTAAAGAAAGCCGGATTCTCGTATGGTTTAAATGCCAACCTGTTTATTGCCAAAAATATCAGTTTGTATAGCTCAATGAAATGGAGTCGAATAAACGATGTTCCGGTGAATGAGTTTGAACTACAAGGTAAATACCACTTAAAGAAATGCTTCCTTTCGCTTGGTTATGAACATTTAAAAATTGGTTCTCCAAATTATGATTTTATAGCCTTGGGTGGCGGTATTTATTTATAGTTTTTGGTGTCTTGAAAAATCATGAAATATTATTTAGTTAAATATTCACAAACTATAAACACATACAGATCTAAAACAGGTTGATCTTTTAAAAAATATCCCGCAATATTTTAGCGGGTAATTAATCCTCATTCAAATGAAAAAAGAAATATGGCGTCATAGCTGGCTGGAATCAATCCATAAATTGACTTCATTTAAACTGCAAAATAATATCATCGTAAATATGGGGAATGGCGTTTCTTATTGGCCATTTGACATCCTGGTGAATAATTATATTGATAAAGTACTCCTTGGATTTGATTACCAGTATTATACTGATGAGATGAACTTTCTTTCTCCCGAAGAGTACGAAATCATTAAAGACTGGCACAATGAACTCGAAGATTACATTCTGTTAATCGGCGATGAATCAGATGAAACAGTTATTCTGCGTGATAGAATACTGATCTCTTTTCTGCAAAATGGCAAGCTCGCCAAACAAAAATTGTTAGCTGTATTGCCTGAATCCGAAAAGCAATATTTGAAATGAATATTTTGAAAAACAATGGTTTATAGGTAGAAACCGTTGTCATAAAATGAATAATTAAGCCGGATTTTCTTCTGAACATTGTTACCCAAACCCCCTACTCTTATGGAAGAGATAAATTTTGTTTCACTACCCTTTTGGTAACCCGGTTAATTCAGTTGCGGTTTGAACCCCCTTTGTCACTTCTGAAATAATGCCCAGCCGGATATAGACGGGGCGAATTGTCCTTTTTATTTCGGGGAGCTTTCGCGAAAAAAGGATTGCACCCAGAATACAGGATACTCCACCTATCAATAAGGTATTTGGTGCACCTATGTGACTTGCGAGATATCCTGCCAGCAAACTGCCAAAAGGGGCAGTTCCCATAAATGCCATCGTATAAAAACTCATGACACGGCCGCGCTTGTCATCATCGACAATGGTTTGTAAAATGGTGTTACTCGACGTCATCTGCATGATCATTCCGGCGCCGATGAAGAACATCAAAAGGAATGAAAACAGGAAAATATCAGACTGAGAAAATGCAATCAATCCGATACCAAAGAGTGCTGCAAAACGTGGAATCAGCTTTACGAGTCCCAAAACGCTCTTTCTGGATGCCATGTAGATTGCGGCTGTCAATGCACCAATTCCCGCAGCCCCCATAAGGAACCCAAAAGTATGAGGACCGCCATGAATAATGGTTTTAGCAAAAACGGGCATCAGAACGGTGTAAGGCATTCCCATTAAACTGACCAATGCAAGTAACACAATAATGTACCTGATAGGTATAGATGAAAAGGTATACAAAAAACCCTCTTTTAATCCTTGTAAAACTCGGGTATCCTGCACCACTACTTTCCTATGCGGAATTTTCATCATTAACAGAAACGTGATGACAAATATATAACTTAACCCATTCACAAGAAAACACATTCCTTCGCCAGTCATGGAAATCAATACGCCGGCGATTGAAGGCCCGATTAATCGTGCACTGTTAACCATTGATGAATTCAATGCAATGGCATTTCCTAAATCCTCCCTCTTTTCGATCATATCCACGACAAATGACTGCCTTGCCGGCATATCGAATGCATTGATACAACCCAGGAAGGCGCTTAACAACATGATGTGCCAAACCTGTATTGAATGATCGAAAAAGAGAAATGCCAGCACCAAAGATTGGACCATGGCCAGTATTTGTGTGATGACAAGAATTGTGTAACGATTCCATCTGTCAATAAGCACTCCGGCAAATGGAGCAATTAAAAATGTTGGAATTTGGCCGGCAAAACCAACCAGGCCCAATAAGAATACAGAATCTGTTAAACTGTAAACCAGCCATGGAGTTGCAATTCTCTGCATCCATGTACCAATCAGCGAGATGCTTTGGCCATAGAAAAATAGGCGGTAATTTTTATATTTAAGAGAGCGAAAAACATTTTCAAACCGTGTTTCCCTTACAGCATTATTTTCAGGGAATTCATTTCCCATAATATTGATATTTAGATATTATGCTCAATTTTCATTCAATAAATCATTACAAATTCTCTGAAACATTTACTTTAGGAATCAGCATCAACGGAATATTCAAATTATTTTTTTACTACCAGGTTCCGCCCGGAGAAAACAAGAAATCTGTAGAACTGTCAATA
>Ga0302286_10002592_pt1 | contig 12495 bp, 9 predicted proteins | sample III_Fen_E2_3_FD_198765 | JGI IMG/M metagenome (GOLD analysis project Ga0302286, IMG submission 198765) | Peat permafrost microbial communities from Stordalen Mire near Abisko, Sweden - III_Fen_E2_3 | ecosystem: Environmental > Terrestrial > Soil > Wetlands > Permafrost | place: Sweden: Abisko...
TCTTTATACGCAAAGATAAAATACTGTATGCCACACCATTTTTCATCGCATTGCTGGTAATCGAAGCTTCAGATCTTATTTTTGCGGTCGATTCTATTCCGGCGGTTCTATCGGTTTCCAAAGATCCGTTTATCGTTTACACATCCAATATTTTTGCCATTCTCGGATTGCGGTCGCTTTATTTTGCACTGAACGGCATCATGGGTTACTTCCAATTCCTGAAATATGCACTATCCGGCATTCTGACTTTTATCGGATTCAAAATGTGTATCAACGAACTTGCAGCCGAGTTGGGCTACAGCTTTCATATTTCCAATGTCACATCGCTTGCCGTGATAGTCAGTCTGCTTACTTTCTCTATCCTACTGTCAGTAGTAGTAAAGAAAAACGCTGAGCGAAAAATAGCCAAACAATAAATAACAACAGCACTCTCCTCCAGCGCAAGCTCATACTAAAAAGAGGCAGTACAGATTTTTTCTCTGTGCTGCCTCTTACTTTATGCATCTATGAAAGGGAAATCGCGTATTGTCCCACCGAATCGACGATCGAGACCATCATCCCAGTGCTGCGACCTACGATTTTATAATTTCTTCTCAAAACAAATACTCTTTTCCATTCCTTCGTATTGTCCGTAATTAGGTATCTGTTTGTAATTGTTTCTTGAATAAAGATGTATTGCTTCGGGCATCATCTTTCCAGTTTCTAGAATGCTATTCATAAAGCCTAATTCCTTCGCCCACAATTCTAATTCTGCCAATATCTTAGATCCAATCCCTTTTCCTCTCACACTTTCAGCTACAAACATTCTTTTAATCTCGACAGTGTTTAGTGAGTAGGGTCTGATTGCACCGCAACCAACAGGCTTATTGTCATTGTATGCTACGACTACGTGTTTTATTGTTTCAAGTTTGTTATATGCCTTACATACTGAATGAGCTTCTTCATCAGCATGCGTCAAATACCCTTCTAAGTCCACTACCAGGTTGCAAAAATCTTCATGCTCTGAGTTCGTCCGTTTTAATTCAATTGTCATTATATCAGTTCTTCAAAAATTAATTATTTCTAAATTTTAATAGAGGATAATGAAAGTCTTTCTGATTTATTCATTTTACAATCTATTTTTTCATTAAATAGTTTTCTTTCTTCCCCCAAGTTTATAAATTTTTACGCTCTGCATAGTTCAAGTCTGAGCGTAGCGGGGACTTGGACTGATTTATTTCCAGCACAAGTTACGCTTCGCTAAACTTGCGCTATTCACCAACTGCAAACTTGGACGAATTAGGTAATTCTCCGAACTACGCCAACCGTAAAAGAAGCATTTTTATAACTGCATATTCATAAAGCATACCCGAAATGGTAAATGCTCAAAATCCTTTGCTTCAGTTTCTTTAAATCCTTGTGCTGAATACCATTTTTTGAGTTTAGTATTTGAATCAATTAAAGCGATGGAAACGCTCTTTCCACCTGACTCCTTTATTTTTGTCACGGCGAAATCCATTAATTTAACTCCAACTCCCTGATTTCTGAACTCTGGAACAACAGATACTTTCTCAATGTAAAAGCTATCAATTTCCCTTGCTGATTTTTCAATTGCAATGCAACCTATTAATTGGCCATTCATTGATATTGCATATAAATCAATCCCTTTGAGTAATTGAGTTTTTAATGTCGATTCATCTATAAATGCGTTATTTGTAGGATTATTATACCTGGTAAATCCAAAGTCTTTTGCTACTGTTCCATGCGATACATTTAGAACATGTACAATCGCTGATAAATCATCGCTTGAGTTGATAAAAGAAATATCCATAGAAATTATTTATTTTTTTACGAGTTGTCCTCTCTTCCTCCAAGTTTATAAATTTCTACGCTCTGCATAGTTCAAGTCTGAGCGTAGCGGAGACTTTGTCTGATTTATTTCCAGCACAAGTTACGCTTCGCTAAACTTGCGCTATTCACCAACTGCAAACTTGGACGAATTAGGAATCCCTTGTTACAAACGAGTGTGAGGGTTAAGGAAATTAACCTCGACTTTCAAAATTCTAATTATAGAGCAAACCTAAAAGAGCGTGTGTTATGCCCTCGTTGTTTTCTTGTTGTCAGTTCCGATATTTGTTTTCGTCTGTTATTTTATGAGAAATCTTCTGATTGTCAATGGTTCATCTTGCTAACATTTTAGAGTTCAATTCATACTTGTCTAATAAAAATATATTTCTTTCGTTATATGATTCGGTTTCTAATAAGTAATCTTTTTCATGCTCATTTAAATCACAAACCCCAAAATCTTTCACATAATTTTTTGCTAATGCATAGTAATTTCCTGAATAAGGTTTACTTGTTTTCTTTATGTAATACCAAAAAACATCAGATTCTAAAATACGTTTTAAAACCTTTAATTCACGTTCTGAATCGTAATAAACAGCATACCCAGCATATAATAATAAATTATCTTGTTCTGTGTAAACAAAGTATGGTTGACCTGCCATATAGGGAAAAAGTAATTTCTTTCCAAAGTCAGTTAATGCTTGTGTTCGACCAAACTCAAACCATTTATATTTCTTAGGTTTTCCTTTATCTCTATTCAATAACTGGTCTTTATTCCCTTTAAGATATTCGTAGGCATTTGGGAATTTTTCTTGGAAATACTCTTCCTCAAAAACAACTTGTTTATTTGGGTTAAATTCAAAAAGATTTGATTGAATAGTGTCTTGATGATAAGGAAAAATAATCTGTTCCATTAATTGGGGTATTTCAGATTCGCGTTTGAGCTTATTTGGTTTAATAATATCACGACAAATACCTTTCTCAATTTTATGCAATTTGCCATTTTGGAGATAAAAATATCGTTCGTCTTCGCCAACAGGCTTAAAGATGAACACATCATTACTTAATGTAGCAAGTCCATTTTTTATAGGAAACTTCTCACCCAAAGGGATACCAGTACTTTCAATTTTATCTATCGTATTCAAAATTAAAGGTTTATTTAAAACCCAACCTTTATTTGTATTTAACGAATTATATTTTATTTCAGAATATTCTGCAATTGTATTTTGAAAAATATCTTCAGGCGTTACTTGTTGATATTTGACAACATCAGAAAGTCGATTTTGAATGATAACAATACAAGTGTAAGTCGATTTATTGTCGAAAACCTGAGCATTTCCAAAATCTAAAATCTTTAAATCAACTTGATTAGTTTTGAAAAAATCTCGAAGATTTCTAGCATTAACACTGCGTTTAAATGTATTTACAGTTATAAAGCTAAGAATCCCATCTGGTTTTAAATATTTTATACCTATTTCAAAGAACGGAATATACAAATCAGGATTACCCGATTTTGTAACTTCCCAATTAGCTAACAATAACTTAGTCTCTTCACTTAGATTTTTTGCTCTAACATATGGTGGATTTCCAACAATCACATCAAATCCTTTAAAATTTGTATGACTTTTTTCCCAATCAAAATCTAATGCATTGCCTACTGATAAATTGAATTTAAATTCCTCAATATCTTCTCCATTTGAAATTGCTAATAAGGAAAGTAAAATCTTTGCACGAGCTATTGTATAATCAGATATATCTAAGCCATAGATATTTTCCGAAAAAATATCAGAATAACTTTTAGTTGTCTCTTCTTTTATTTTTTCAGCGACTGAATACAAAAAAGCTCCTGTTCCGCATGCTATATCCGCAACTAAGATATTATTGTAGTTATTATTAGGTAAGCTCTTAAGTGTTTCTTCGACGATGAATTTTTTAATGTAATTAGGAGTATAAACTGCCCCATTTACTGTAACATCTTTTGTCGGAATTGATATTTCAAATAAGTTAATTAAATCTTCAAAATCAAATTTTCCGATTTTCAATCTAACTAAATTAATGAATTCTACTATTTGCTTTTTGTCATTGCCTTGCAAGCATGAAAGGATATTTATATTTTTTCTTACTTCAATTTTATTGAATTGAAGATATGCTTCAACTATTAATTTATTTACGATTGATAAATTATCGGAGTAATTTGCAAGATATGACGTTATTTCTCTGTTTATCATTGTTAGTCTAGTAATTGAATTCGATTAATATTTCTTCCTTTATGTTCGAAAAATATCACTTGTGCATTTGTCAATTCATACAATTCGTAAACCTTTATGTCAAGGTTCCTCCAAAGATTATCAAGATTAGCTCTTAAAGCAGCTTTTTGACGAGGTGATGAATTATTATATTGATCTTGTATTTGCTTGATATTTTTGCTAATAAGGGATATCTCAGTAATTAATTCCCTATTGTTAATGAAGTTTATTTTTGGAAATGGAATAGGTTCTATAAACTGTTTATTAAACTTGAAGTATCCATTTTGTTGGCTTAAGGCAATAGAACGAGCCATAACAGAAAATAGAGTTGAGTTTATTATACCAGCAATAGCATACAAATTTGTCTCCGATTTATCTGGTACGTCAATAAAAAACATATTTGCATTATCACAATAATTTAAAGGGTTCTGTGTAACAGTGGCATAAGTATCATTAGCAGTCATAGGTAATAATACTTTCGCATATGTTCTTTGATGATTATTTGCTCTTGTAAATAAATGCCAATCATCTCCATCAAAAGTTTCAACGTTTTCTTTAATTTCGTCTTTATGATTTTCCAAATACCTTCCTGCTAAAGGAAAAGTCTCACTGAATACACTAAAAGGAATTGAAACACTATTGCCTCCTATCACAGTATATGGAAATATAACGTATGTTGTTGTATCATCTTTACAGAATGGATAAAATTTTTCATTGACTAATAACGGTCTACAGGCATCTATCTCAATTGTGATATTATCTTCGATGTTAGTGTTTCCTGTCAATGTGCCATTCTCATTTATAGAAGTTACTTTTATATGATATGCTCTATCCCATAAAACTTGAATTCCAACTCTAACCTTTACAAAATCCCCGAACTTACCGTGCCTATTTAATAAATCAGTTTTCACACCTAATAATTCAGCATCTTCAAAGTTCCAAGGATTTTGAGTTATTCCATTTGAAGGAATTGTTGTAAAATTAGAACTGTCAATTTCAAAAGGTTGAATACTCCTTAATTTTGACGGTATTTCTTCTAATTCTGAATTTATATTTAAAAAAGATATGGTTTCGTGTTCAGTTTTATCCAATATAAGAGTAGCAATGTAAGTGACTCTGTTTTGAAATAGTTTTGAACTTTCAAATTCTATAACTTGTGATAATAAATTGCTAGAACTTATAAACTCACGAATTGCTTTTCCATAGTCTGTTTTAAAAAATCGTCTCTGTACAATAAAGCCAAGTCTACCTTTATCGTTTAATATTGATATAGAGCGCTCAATAAACGCTACAGCTAAATCAACTTTACCGTTTTTAGTCGTTTTATAATTATCCTTAATATACTGATGCATAAAAGGATATTCGATATTGTAATTTTTTACTTCAACGTAAGGAGGATTGCCAACAATATAATCAAATCCACTTTGCATTTCGAAAACTTCAGAGAATCCCTCTTGACTATTGTAGTCAAATGCATTAGTTTTAAATAGCTGTTCTTGGTTTATGGTTATTTCTGGATATTGTTGAATAATGTCTGTTGATACAAGAGTGTTTCCACACTTGATGTTATTTCCAACATTGTTGAGAATTTGATTACCAAAAACTCCAAGTTCTTGATAATTCTCAAAGTACTCTGAGCTATCTATTACTTTGAGTGATAATGACATTCTTGCAACTTCAACTGCCTCAGGGTCAATGTCAACTCCAAATATACATTTTGAAATTAAATATCTCTTACCCTCTATTGTCAAAGTAGTAAAGTCGTTATTTTGAAAAAATAAACGGCTAAAGTTTACACTGGGGTTGCGAGTGAAATACTCAATTAAAATGTCTTGAAAATAATCGAATGTCTCAATTAAAAAAATTCCGCTTCCACAAGCAATATCCAATACTTTTGTCCTAAATATGCTGTCTAACCCATTTTCTATTAGCTTATCAATTTTGATAGTCCTCTTCAATAAATCTTGGACTAGGTATTGCGGTGTGCTAATTGCTCCATTTGTTTTTATATATTCAAGTTTAAGTCTCTCGGAAACTTCTCCGCCATCGATTATTAATTTTTTCGACAAGAATATCTCATATATATCACTAAGAAGTTTGGTCGGAATTACGTCAAAGCGATAAGGTGAAGGATAATAAAGCAAGTCTATCAATTCTTTAAGAACTTCATCAGATATTTCCAATTCATGAATATTACTTACTCTTTCAAACAAAGGACCATCGTAGTGTTCAAAAAATAAATTGTAAGAGGAGCTTTTAAATTCACTCCAAAATCCATTTTTCTGAAAATCAAGCAGTAATCCATCCTTTTCAATTTTGCGAGCCTCACAAATTCTAATAAAGATTATACGATTGATTATTACTTGCGTTAAATATGCAAGTAATTCAGAGTTATTACCAATCAATTCATGATTATTTCTAACTATATCTTTTGCTAGAGCCAGTCTAAATTTTGATAATTGTTCTGCAAAAACTAAGTCAGGAGTAAGTCTTTGAATATTTCTTTCTGTCTTTAATGTGTCTGAATAAATTTTTGAAAGAGTCCCGTTTAATACATTTGATTTTAGTAGGTGACTTTCTAATAATTCAAAATTTTCAACGTATTCATCAATTTTCAAATAAATACGTCCTAGATTTGCAGATTGTTCTTGTTTTGGAACGTAAGTGCAGTCGTAGATTGCAAACTCTTCAAAATTTGTCAAAAAAGAACATGGTGCCAAAATTGACCATCCATATGATTTAATTTGAAAGGCTGATGAATTGCTAGTTTCAATATTAACGGATACTGCTTTTGCATCAAGAAAAGTCAGTTTTTGATTTCCCATTTTAAAACTATAATCGGGTCTGGTTGAGGTCGAACCAATTGCGTTGAGTTTTTCCTTTTCTTCTTTCGATAAAACTTTTTCTTGAAGAATTTGGGATGTATCCATTACATTCCAATCAAAAATGGATAGTAATTCGTTAATCCAAGTTCGAATTGTCTCTTCCGAGCTTAAGTCTAAACGTCCTTGCTGTTTGAATAACTTGTATCTCTCAATCAATTCTTGTAATTTATCCTTTCTCTGTGACATTTAAAATTTGAGTTTTGTTTGTTTTACATTCATGCTTTTTAAATAATTCACTTTTTCTTCTGCAACAGTAAGTGTTTCAATAGAGCAATTATTTTGATAAATTTTCTTTGCAAATAAATCGCTAAAAAATTCTGTTTTAAGAACATCAATATTTAAATTAAATGCAATGGATAGTTTGATTAATCTTTTCTCATCAAATTCTCTTTTCCCATTCTCAATTTTGCTCAAATTTGCAGAATCAAGTTCAAGTTGTGCAGCGAGTTGAGTCAGAGTTAAACCATTTTCTATTCTTAGTTTTTTTATGTATTCGCCAAATGTTGCTTTCATAGACTTGTATTTATTGACTTGTCATTTAATGACAAAAATACAAAAAAAAATGATTCCACATAGAAAAATCAAATTATTTTCGAATGATTTAATAATCAGTCTTTTTCTGTCATGTTTTTTACAGAAAATTAGGTCGTAAATTATGTCTGATTCTTTTTACGATGGTGCATAACACCTATATATGCGCTATTCTATTTGAATATGCGCTGTTCAATAGCCCATATTTCCACTTTATGTCGAGTTCTGTATTTTTTCAATCCCCCAAATAAAAACATTATTACACAATATAAAAGAACATGTTATTTTTTTTATTTACACAAGGAGAGTTTTATTTGCCTAAAAGGAATTTTAGGGCAGGTTTCAGTTTTTATTAGCACTTCGATACAGTCGTCTTGCTTTCGGTATATTGCATCTTATTTTCTGCCTTTGTCTACTTAATTTGTAAAAAAGAAAATTATTTGTATTTTTGACGTATGGTAACCGACGATAAACGATTGACAATCCGCGATTGGGCCGAAGATGACCGCCCGCGCGAAAAAATGCTTCGCAAAGGTGCACATAGCCTTTCGGACGCTGAGTTGCTGGCCATACTTATCGGCTCGGGCAATCGCGACGAATCGGCCGTGGAACTCTCACGGCGCATCATGCACGAATGCAGCGACAATATCAACGAACTGGCGCTACTTTCTATTTCCGATCTTTGCAAACGCTTCAAAGGCATAGGCGAAGCGAAGGCCATCACCATCATGGCAGCACTCGAAATAGGAAAACGACGAAAAACCAGTGAAATACTCGAAAGGAAGAAGATCACTTCGAGCCTGGATCTTTTCGACCTTTTTGAATCGCAACTGGTAGACCTGCCGCACGAAGAATTTTGGGTGGGGCTACTCAACGGAGCCAATAAAGTTATTGAGATAAAACGATTGACACAGGGCGGCAGTCGACAAACGGTGGTGGATATACCGATGTTGCTCAAAATGGCTTTGGAAAAATCGGCACTGGCGGTGGTCGTTGCGCACAATCATCCTTCCGGGCAAAACTGCCCGAGTCACGAAGACGAGCAGATAACCCGCAAGATCAAAGCCGGCTGCGAAGCCATTGGCATCACCCTACTCGATCATATCATCATTGCCAAAGGACAATATTATAGTTTTGCCGATGAGGGGAAAATGTGATTGATGTGATGATTTTTTGATGTGATGATGTGGTGATGTGATAATGAGTTGATGTGGTGATACGATGATACGATGATGTGATGATAATTTGATGTGATAATTTGAAGATTAATTGATTGGCTAAATATCAGATTTACTATGGAGAAGAGAAATGAGATACTGGAATTGAGTTTTGAGTTTGCAATTGATATTATCCGGTTCTCGGAACTGCTTGAAGAGCAAAAGAAATATGTTATTGCCAGACAACTACTAAAATCCGGCACATCTATCGGAGCAAACGTTAGAGAAGCCCAAAACAGTGAAAGTAAAGCTGATTTTATCCACAAATTAAAGATTGCCGCCAAAGAGGCCGACGAAACAGAATATTGGTTACTTTTATGCCAGCATTCATTGGGTTATCCCTTTGATCCCGGATTGCTTTCAAAATTAATCAGTATAAAGAAATTACTTTCAAGTATTATTTCCAAAATGAAAAGCCAACTAAAGACATAATCAATAATCATCACATCAGAAATCACCATATCACCACATCACCACATCATCACATCATCACATCAAATTATCACCACATCAAATTATCATCATGACTCCAAATACGCTAAAATACAACGATCAAATTCGCATCATTTCCCCTTCGGGTGTCATAAATCCCGATTATATTGATGGAGCAAAAAAAATGCTGGCTAGTTGGGGGTTACAGCCCTCCGAAGGTCACTATACCCGCGCTGAATACGGGCGCTTTGCCGGAACCCACAGTCAGCGCGTGGCCGATGTGCAACAAGCACTCGATGACCCCGGGGTAAAAGCTATTCTGTGTAGCAGAGGAGGCTACGGGCTAGCACCGATTATCGACAAACTGGATTTCTCCGGTTTTCAGAAATCGCCCAAATGGCTCATCGGATTCAGCGATATCAGCATACTGCACAATGCCATCACCAATTTGGGCATTGCCTCCATCCATGGCGTTATGACCAAATATTTCACTGAATTGCCACCCGAAGCCGAGCAGCTCCAGCTAATCAAAGATATCCTGTTCGGTAAGTTTCCGACTTATACTCTTCCTCCACAGCCGCTCAACCGGGCAGGACAAGCTACCGGAAAACTTATCGGTGGAAATCTTTCGGTGCTGTTGGGCTTGCGTGGAAGCAAATTCGATATGCAGTTGCAGAACAACATCCTCTTTCTCGAAGATGTTGGCGAGAAACCTTACCAAATCGATAGAATGATGCAAAGCCTGCGGTTAAGCGGTGCATTGGCACAGATTTCCGGGCTTGTTGTGGGTCAGTTTAGCGAAACCAGCGAAGATCCGTTGATGAATAGATCGATTGTTGAAATTATATACGATGCTGTTTCGGATTACGATTATCCGGTTTGCTTCGATTTTCCGGCCGGACACGTGGACTATAATTTACCCTTAGTATTAGGAACACAGGCTCACCTGAATGTAACATCTGCCGGTGCAACTTTAGGATACTAGGTCGGAATATTGTATAAAAAAAACATAAGTTCAGCTTTGAAAAGAATCTCTTTTTTTATTAAAAAGAAAAAACGTGTTCCTTTTTGTTGACCGAATATCCTATCTTTGCAAGGAGTCACTCAACAATTGCGTCATTCTTATGCCTTCACAAAAACACACATATATCATTATCTCTCTGTTTATCATTACTTTGTTCCCGTTTGCTAAGTTGCAAGCCAGAACAAATGATTACTTTGCATCCGACTCTACCAGAGTGGACTATTTATCAAAAAACGGGTCCACAGTTGGCGACTCTATTATCAACTACGGTAAACTTTTCTTAAATACACCATATCGCTACGGGTCAACCGGAGTCTCTTCTTTCGACTGCTCAGGTTTTACGTCGTACGTTTACCGGAATTTTGGTTACGATTTAGGTCGCTCATCTGTCGATCAGTCCAGACAGTTTAATCAGGTAGACAAAAATGAGCTTAAAGCCGGTGATTTGGTGTTTTTCTCCGGTCGTCACCGGAGTAAGAATGTAGGTCATGTGGGTATTGTAGTATCTGCCGGTAATGGCGAATTTAATTTCATTCATGCAGCGGTACACAACGGAGTGACTATTTCCAATTCAAAAGAAGCCTATTACACCAAACGATTTTTGAAAGCCAGTAGAGTAATCGGTGCAACTCCAATTCTGACGGCTGTGCATAAGTTCTTCACTAAGACTTTCAGCAACGACGAACCTGCCACCAAACAAACCTCTGCTAAAACTCAGGTTCAGAATTTTGCCGCGAATCAACCTCAGGCTGCTTTACAGACTACAAATCCTGTAAAGAAAACAAGAAAAATACCGGCCGAATACCACACCGTAAAATCGGGCGAAACGCTTTCTTCCATAGCGCTCCAATACGGATTAACTATTGCTGAACTCAAGAAAAAGAATAAAATCAAAGGCAACAAGCTAAAGTTAAAACAGAAAATAAAAGTCAAGGATGAAGAAACCGTTGTGGAAACTATTAACCAACCGACTACCAATGCCCCACAGATAGCCGAAAGCAAAAACACTTCAGGCAAAGCGGATGCTCAAAAGTCAAATACAGAGGCTTCATCTAAATCAGGTGATATTTCTCATAAAGTAAAAAAGGGTGAGACGCTCTACAGCATAGCCAGGCAGTATAACCTCTCGGTGGATGAGTTGAAAAAGATCAATGATATTCCCAATGGCAAGATACGCCCGGGGCAGGAGTTGAAAGTAGCACAACAGCAGACAGACCATCAGACAAAAAATACAGAAGTAGCCAAAGCCGAAACGTCTCAAAAATTGGCGACGCATAAAGTAGCTTCGGGCGAATCCTTGTACAGCATTGCTAAAATGTATGGCATCACCGTAGATGAGCTTAAGCGTATTAATAACATACCAACTGGTAAAATACGCCCCGGACAGGAACTGAAGCTGTCTGACGATGGAGATAAAAATAAAAATGCAGTAGCTGAGAAAGCAGAAAACAAGCCATCGACCAAAAACGAAACAGCTGCCAATGCAAATACCGTAAACTATAAAGTAAAGAAAGGCGAAAGTCTCATTACGATAGCCAATGACAATAACATTACGGTAGATGAATTGAAAAAGCTGAACAATCTGAGCGATTCTAAAATCAAAGCCGGGCAAGAGCTTAAGCTTACTCAATCTGCCGGCAAATCAAAGAATACGAAAAACCATACCGAGTCTAAGACTATTGAGCACAAGGTAAAATCCGGAGAATCTTATTACTCCATTGCCAAAGATTACGGTTGCACGGTTGACGATTTGAAAGAATGGAACAAAAAAACCGGAACCAAGATCAAACCCGGCGATAAGATTGTTGTTCACCCAAATGCCAATTGATCAAATCCCACTTTTTTTCTAATCAAACAAACTCTGAAGTACAGCCAGTGAATGCAGGCTGTGAAAATCGGGTATATGCAATAAATAGTACTCAACTAATCCTTTGAGCAAATTCGTGCGCCTGTCCCTCGTCAAAATAAGTTTATGCATGCTCGTATAATCCGCTTGCAACAACAAATTGAAGTAAGCCGTTGTTTCGGGTAGTAAAAAATGAATATGGAGTGGTTTCTGCTCTGTAAAAACTCCGTTTATCAGATCAAAATATTTCCCGCTGCCCTCTTCTGTATTTGGGGCAAATCCCAGGTAACGCGACATTTTAATCAGAAAAACCAGATGAAAATTGGCTATTCCCTCCTCGCTGCAATCGAGTTGCTGAATAGAATTCTCTAAAAACAAGTATAAATTCTCGTCAGGCTCCGTTTGGCGCAAGGTTTTGAAAAGCACTTCGGACAGGAAGAGAGCCAATGAATTTTTTACCGGATGAAACGGAATCCCTGTAAACTGGTAA
>Ga0302286_10002593_pt1 | contig 12494 bp, 16 predicted proteins | sample III_Fen_E2_3_FD_198765 | JGI IMG/M metagenome (GOLD analysis project Ga0302286, IMG submission 198765) | Peat permafrost microbial communities from Stordalen Mire near Abisko, Sweden - III_Fen_E2_3 | ecosystem: Environmental > Terrestrial > Soil > Wetlands > Permafrost | place: Sweden: Abisko...
TTGAGCGTCAACGTGTTGGAAAATACTTTTTTAAAAAGCATTCTAAATCGTTGCCAATGAATCCCTAAATGAATGAAGCCAAACATAAAAAACCAATAAGCAGAGGTTGTATGAATTTGGCGTAGCATGAGCGTGCTTTTAAATCCTAAAAAAGAGAAAAGGGATTTAGAAATCATAAGACTACTGATAATTAGTGCACCAAAACTCACGATAAGCAGCGCAATAATGATCGTGTTAAAGACTTTTTGAAGACGATTTTTGTGTTGAAAAAATGTGCCATACCAATGGACATTTAAAAAAGTATGGCTTCCGATAAGAAGAATGATTGTCAAACCGATCATTTCGTGAATGACATTGCCCGTTATCTTATTGAGAAAAGATAACGGAATGAGGCTGAGTAAAAAGAGGTTGGTACAGAATCGAACAAGAGGTTTTTGAAAAAACATAGAGTGTTACTTCTTTGCCAAATGGAGTTCGCTAAGCCATGATGTCATCTCTTTTTGAGTACTATCGGAATGAACACTTCTTCCTCTAATGGCTAATCCTTTAAACAATGTCGCTTTGGGATTGAGTGTTTTTAAATCCGATAAACTGTTGCCAAAGTAGCTTCCTTCATGGGTTGAAAAAGGGATAAGCGTTTTTTCTGCGAAACTGTTCTCTTCGAAAAAGGTAAACAGAGCCATAGGAAGAGTTCCCCACCAATTAGGATATCCTATAAAAAAGAGATCATAATCACTTAGATTGGTAAGTTTAGCGGTTAGTTGAGGTCTAAAATTTACTTTTTGCTCTTTTTTAGCAATATCAACAACACTGTCATAATCTTCAGGATAAGCATTAACCGTTTTAACCTCGTAGAGATCACCGCCCGTTTGTGCTTGTATCTCTTTTGCCATAAAGCGGGTATTTCCTGAATGTGAAAAATAGACAATTAAGATTTTTTTGTTCTGAGTTGATTCACTTGAAAATAGTTTATTAGGCAACAATGAACTTGCAGCTAATGTAGCACTTGTTATCAAAAAATTCCGACGTTTATTGGTATATGAAGAAACCATTTCTAACTCCTATTCTAATATGGAAACATAGAAATTATAGTGGTATTGTTCTTTCTTGCGATAGACTATTTATGTATAATGATTGTCTGATTCTGCAAAGTTTCTTACATGCAAATCTTTACATGTAAGAAACTTTAGTATAGGTTAGGCTATATCTTCCGTATTGTCATGAACAGTCTTAGCATAAGTTTTAGGTGGAAGTCCAAACATACGAGCGTATTCTCTACTAAACTGCGATGGACTTTCATATCCTACTGCAAAAGCAACTTCAGTAGCTTCAATATCTTGTGTTAAAAGTATGCGCCTTGCTTCTTCAAGCCTAAGTGTTTTTTGAAATTGTAGAGGACTTAGCATTGTTACTCTTTTAAAATTGTGATATAGTGAAGATTCACTCATGCCATAAGCTTTTGCAAGATCTTTCATGTTGATATTTTCTGCAAAATCTTGCTTTATTTTTGAGATCACTTTAACGATTTGCTGAACAATACTTCCATCCATTAAGTATTTTCTTAGGAAATCGCCCCCTTTATCATTAATAACATGGTATAAAATCTCTTTTACAATCATAGGTGCCATAAATTTGATGTTATTGGGTGTGTCAAGTAAACGTACTAAGCGTGTGATGGGGTCTATCACTTGCGTACTCATATCTCCAAAACAAAGGCCAAGTTCAGGAGTTGGGTTTGAAATATGTGATTTATTCAGTGCCTCTTTCATCACCTCAAATATATCTTCCATTGTAAATGTCAGTTTTAAGGAGATGTAAGGTATCTCTGGGGAGGCTTCCATGATGCGCACACGCGTAGGCATATGTACTGAAGCTAAAAGGTAACGAGAAGGATCATAGCTATAGTTCTCATCACCAAGGATCAAAGCTTTTGATCCTTGCAGTACGAGGCATAATGATGGCTCATATATAACGGTTGCAAATTCAGTCGTGGAAGATGAACTGTAAAAACTCAGTCGTGGAATGGCTGTTTTTATCGTTCCATTTTCTTCACGTTTTGCTTTAATTATCTTGACGAGTTCGGTTCTGTAAGCTTCAAAAGCTGCATCCATATTTTCTTCCTTTATTTTTTTAATTATAGCATTTGCAATGAACGAGAGTATTTTTTGATTGTAAAAAGAAATATGCTAATAGCAAATATAACAAAAACACTGCCAACCCCACTGAGCGTGATTATTGGCAAATGGCTAATCGTAATGCCTCCTAAAACTGCACCTACAGCAAAGCCAAGTTGGACAAACGAACTATTGAGGCTAATCATTATTCCCATGGCTTTAGGTGCAATAGAAGCTAAATTAATACTCTGTGCTGGGCCAAATGTCCAAGATGCACAGACCCAAATGAAAAGTAAAGTGGATGTTAAAAGCAATGAATGAGAAGTAAAATAGAGTAGCAAAAGAGTCAAAAGATGTATCGTCATGCTTCCAATAAGTGTCTTAGTTGTGCCAATACGATCCGATAAAATTCCTGCAAGTTTTGCACCTATTAAACTAGCAATGCCTAGAAGCATCAAAATACTACCCATCTCCATCTCACTTACGGTTCGAATAGAAGATAAAAATGGCGTAATATATGTGTAGATAATTGAATAGCTTATAAAAACGAGAAATGAAACACTAAGAGTGCTAATTACTTTTGCCTGTTTTAATAAAATAAGTTGCTCTTTGAGCGGTATAGGTGTGTCTAAAATGGCGGCTTTAGGCATCATAAGGATGACAAAGATCAAACAAAGGATACTGAAACCTCCGATAAGCCAAAAGATAGTTTGCCAATTATAAGCTGCTGTAATTAGACGGCCTAGGGGGACGCCAAATACTAAAGCAATACTAAATCCCATAGAGATATTGGACATTGCTTTTCCTTTGCCTCCCACAGGGGCAAGAGTAGCACTAATTGCAAAAGCCGTGGCAACAAATACACCAGCACCAATCCCTACAATAGCGCGTGAGATGACAATGAAAAGATAATTATTCCATAGAAGCATCGCAAAAACACCAATGATAAAGACAATCAACGAAAGTAAAAGCTGGTTTCTGGGATCCATTTTAGCAGTTATCATCATAATGATGGGCGTTCCAATAGCACTCGCTAAAGCATAGACACTGACTAACTGTCCAGCTTGTGAAATTGAAATACCTAAAGATGTCGCAATTTGATCAAGAACACCCACAATAATAAATTGTGATGTTCCTAATAAAAAACTAATAAAGGCTAGGAGATATATTTTGTATCGATTATTCATACATTAAGCATTTTTACCAAAATTATAAGCTTCCTTAAGCGCTGGGTTACCTTTGATGTCACCCATATGCCAAGCACCTATGCCGTAAACAATCCCTTCTTCTTTTGGATTATTTAGACAATAGGTAAAGCCACGAAATTCTTCAATAGTTCGTTGCATTGCAGACTTGCTATTATCGGCTGCTGTCAAGATAAAGTAAAACTCCTTGTTACTGATTGAACGGTATCCTGCACACGTACGGTCAATCAGCGTTTTCATCTGTCCATTCATTGTGTAAAAATAGACAGGTGTTGCCATAACAATGACATCAGCATGAATCATCCTCTCTAGAATTTGCGTCATATCATCTTTTTGCGAACAGGGTTTTCCTCCAAAACAGACACCACATCCTGTACAGTAGTGGATAGTTTTATTTTTAAGAAATATTTTCTCTACTTCATGGCCCGCTTCATGTGCTCCTTGTAAAAATTGGTCACATAAAAGATCAGAGTTACCACCTTTGCGTGGACTTGCTGAGAGAATTAAAATTTTTTTTGACATAGAATATCCTTTTTATTTTTGGTTATTTATTGCAATGGTTAAAGCATCTTGAGCATTTTTAGCTTCATGTGTGCCGATTTCTTTTTGAATCACGGTTGTAAAATTTTCTAATTGCTCTTTCGTCAGTCCTGTCTTAAGCGCAATGCCAAGATGTGCTTGAAGCTGTGGCGTTGTTCCCATCATAGAAGCAAGTGCCGAGATGGTGACCAGCTCTCTTTCTTGATGGGTTAAAATATCACGTGCAAAAATATCCGCAAAGAGATGCTCTTTTAAAAATGTATCAATGGTTGGAGCAAAGAGTTGGTATCCACTTGGTTGTGGGATCTCTTTTTGTCCTAGTAGTTCAGTTCTTACTTGTGCACCATACGCATCTTTGTTAAAATTAGTAGGGAGAGGAGTTGCTTCTTTACCAAGAGTGTCTCTAATGCCTTTTTTTTCTCTCTCTTCAAGAACTTTTTGGAATGTTCCTAACGCATTAAGGCTACGCGGGAATCCTGCGTAGGCATAGAGTTGTATCATAATTTCTTTGGTCTCATTGACACTAAGACCTGCTTGAAGACCAGCCTTGAGTGCATTTTCGAGCTTTATAAGGTCGCCATTAGCGGTAAAGGCTGAAATCGTAATGATACTTTGTTGTTTAGGCGTCAATGTCTTTTCTAATATCTCTTTTGCCTCTAAAAATGGTGTAAAACCAATACATGTGATGGCTAAAATAGCCCAAAATGTTCGCTTCATTGTTTTGCCTTTTAAGTAATTTAGTATTGTTGCAAGTGTGCTGAATCAATCATAATGACACCCGTCGTTTCTGGTACTTCTAAACGTAAAGCATTGGCTACCTTCGTTGCTTCTATCGCCCTAAACCTCTTTGGAAGGAAGAAGTTTAGTAGCTTGGCGATAACAATGAAAATTTCCTCACCTCTGCGTGTAGGTTGACCTAAAGATTTTCGATTTCCGAGCAAAAGTGAAGGTCTTACAATGACTAAACCTTCAGGTTTTAACGCTTTCAAAGCATTTTCGAGTTGACCTTTTACCTGAGAATAAAAACTTTTAGAATGCGTATTCGCTCCGATGGAACTAACAACACCAATTTTCTTGGCACCTGCTTTTATCGCTGCTTTTACCACAGCTAAAGTATAGGTAAAATCCACCTTTGAAAATGCTTCTTTACTTCCAGCAACCTTGATGGTCGTCCCAAGCGCCAAATAGACTTCATCTATAGGTGGCAAAGTGGCTAGTGCATCAAAATCAACTGGTATAGAAGTTAGCTTCTCGTGCGAAATAGGTAAAGGTGTTCGGCACAATGCATAAATTTTTTCAATACGTGGATCAGATAATAGCCCTGTGAGTAAATGACTACCAACGAGCCCAGTAGCACCTGCGATAGCAACTGTTTTTTGCTTCATAATTAGTCCTGTTGTCACTTTATTTAAGATTTATAGTTGCTTAACCACTTCACCATTTCTGGGTCGCGATGGTTGAAAAAGCTACTCTTCTTTTGATCAAGTATAACCATGTCTTGCATCTCTTGTTCGGATAATTCAAAATCAAAAATAGCAAAATTTTCACGCATGCGTTTTTCTTGTACAGATTTTGGTATAGCGACAATATTGCGTTGCATCAACCAACGTAAAACAACTTGTGCAATGGATTTGCCATGATTTTTTGCTATGTCTGCTAGAAGTTCATTCTGGAAGATGTCATTTTTCCCCTCAGCAAAGGGTCCCCATGATTGCATTTGAATTCCATACTCTTTCATTACGGTTTGCGCTTCTTGCTGTTGGTGAAATGGATGTGCTTCTATTTGATTAATCATGGGTACTATGTCATTATACAGAGTAAGATCAATAAGTCTATCGGGTGCAAAATTACAAACACCAATAGCTTTAATAAGACCATCTTTATAGAGTTCTTCCATCGCTCTCCATGAACCGAAAACATCATTGTAAGGTTGATGTATTAGGTACAAGTCAAGATAATCCAACCCTAATTTTTTTAAAGAGGTGAAAAATGCTTTTTTGGTTTTCTCATAACCTGCATCACTAATCCATACTTTAGTTGTAATAAAAAGCTCTTCACGTGAAATAGAACTTGCTTTAAGAGCGTTGCCTATAGCTTCTTCATTTTGATACACGGTTGCTGTATCGAATAAGCGGTATCCTATTTCAAGTGCTTGGCTCGTACATATTTTGCATTGTTTTAAATCTGGAATTTGGTAAACACCAAATCCAAGTTGTGGCATTTTAATACCATTATTTAAAGTCACATATTGCATTATTACTCCTTATTGAAGCTCTTTTTTATAAAACACTGTTAGTTTATCTATAGCTTGATTGACATAGTCTGGGTTCCAATAGGTTTGTATATGTGTTGCTCCATCAATCAAAAACAACTCTTTATCTTTTGCATTGATTGCATCTTTGAAAGCGCTTTGTGTCATATACAAAGAGTCTGCCTTACTTCCTGCTATCATTAGCAGTGGCTGATTGATGAGATCTATATTGCTAGTTGCATCAAAATTCATCAACTCAAGTAAACTGCTCATCGTGTACTTAAAGGTTGAATTTGGATGTGCGTGTGTTTTGTAGTAGTATTCAAACCCTTCACGATACAAATCATACGGCAACTTGGCGATTTGCTCGTCGGTTGGTATAGAATCAGCAACATACAGTATTTTCCCACCTGCTGCTTCTTGAGCTCTAGTATCAGAGGCTTGTTTTAGGCGTTCTTGTATCGTTGAAATTTGCGAGTCCATAAATCCATTACGTCTTACTAGCCCTGAATTAAACATACTAAGGGTTGCAACAGCTTTGAAACGTTTATCGGTTTGTGCCGCTTTAAGTGCGTATCCACCACCGCCACAAATACCAAGTAAGGCTAAATGGTTAGCATCAACACCCGCATACTGTGTGATAAAATCTGCCATACCATGAATGTCTTCAATACGGTTAGAGGGCTTATCTACATTGCGTGGCAACCCTCCGCTGGCTCCTTGATAGGCCGCATCAGAGGTAATGGTAATATACCCCTTTTCTGCTAGACGTTGTGCATACAAGCCAGCGACTTGCTCTTTTACCCCACCATTAGGGTGTGCTATCACAACGGCTGAATGTGTATGCGTTGGGTCATAGTTGGCGGGTGTATAAACGTTTGCAGCGATATCAATACCATTCAGTTTATAGATGAGTCGGTGAATAGTGACATTACCTTTGATATTTTTGGTAATTGCACCATCATACGCCAATGTAAATGGGTTGAGTTTATAGTCTGCTGCCATAGCGGTTTCTCCTAATATAAGACTGAGCATTTGCTGCTAAAATAAATAATGCTGTTTTCATCGTGTGTACTGTTCATCGGTGACGGGCTCTAACCATTCTACGTTTTTGCCATTTAGCGTTCCTGTGAGTGCCATATGGGTCATAGAAGATGTCGCAGTTGCGCCATGCCAGTGTTTGACACCGGGAGGACACCAAATAACATCTCCCTCTTTGACTTCAACTTTTGGTTTTCCAACCTCTTGCGTCCACCCCATACCTGAAGTCACAACGAGATGCTGTCCTGTGGGGTGAACATGCCAAAACGAACGTGCTCCTGGTTCAAAGGTGACATAAGCGCCCGAAAATGGGGATGCTTCTGTCACAGGAAAGAGAGGATCGACACGAACATTTCCCGTAAAGTATTCACTAGAACCTTTAATAGAGGCTTGTGTTCCAGCCTTTGTGATACTCTGCGCGTCCTGTGCAACAGCACATGTTAAAAGCAATGAGGTTACTAGCCCCAGAATGGTTATAGGTTTCATTGTCTATTTCTTTACAAATTTATTTTCACGATCGCTGTAACGAGGGCCAATGTTTGGGTATTGCTTCATGATTTCTTCAATGATGACTAAATCTGAAACAGTGAGTACCACATCAACTGCTCCTGCATTTTCTTCTAAGTATTTTCGTTTTTTCGTACCTGGAATTGGGATAATATTATCGCTTTGAGCCATAACCCAAGCGATAGCAAGCTGTGCAGGTGTACAGTTTTTACGTGCAGAAAAATCACTAAAGGCTGCGGATAATTTTTGATTGTTATCTAAATATTCACCATTGTAACGTGGTAAGTTTTTACGAAAATCATTACTCTCTAGTGTACTTACTTCAAGGGTATTGGTTATAAGACCACGACTTAGTGGAGCAAACGGTACAAACGTTACACCTAGCTCTTTTGTAAGTGGGAGTATCTCTTTTTCGACATCACGTGTGAGGAGAGAGTATTCACTTTGAAGTGCGGTAATGGGGTGAACGGCATAGGCTCTTTTAAGATCATCCGCTGTGCATTCACTAAGCCCCAAATACTTAACTTTCCCTTCTTTGACCAGCTGAGCCATAGCACCTACGGTCTCTTCAACAGGAATGTTTGGGTCAATACGATGCGCATAGTAAAGATCAATGACATCGGTTTTAAGTCTTCTAAGGCTCTCTTCGACGGCTTGTTTAATATATTTAGGTGAACCATCAATATAGATGTCACCACCGACAAAAGAGTCACCTTTATTGTTGCGCATACGGAAACCAAACTTTGTGGCGATGAAAATTTTATCACGATTTTCTACAAGTACTTTGGAAATAAGCTCTTCATTCGCACCATTGGCGTAAATATCAGCAGTATCCCAAAAATTGATACCAATATCTATTGCACGATATAGTGTCGCAAGGCTCGCTTCATCGTCTCTATCACCATACGCAGCGCTCATGCCCATACAGCCAAGACCTATGATTGAAACCTTACTCTCTGTTTTGCCTATCGTTTTATAGTTCATTGAAGTCATCTCCATGTAATAATGTGTTGATGAAATTATAAAACGAAGTAGGATTTTACGATAGAACGATAGTGTATTATTGTTGCCTAATTCTGCAAATATAAAACTAATTTTAAGCTACTTATATCTTTTTACCATTAGTTTTACAAACTTAAAAAATTATAAAAGATAGAATTATTCAAAAAGTACATTTTATTGATTCGTGTTAATTATTGTCACTACTTAACGCATTTGATGACATAGCTGTCAAATGATGTATAAATATAGTCATGTTGAATTTTTTAAAAAGCCTAAATGACTACCATGTTATTTAGAATGTATGCCTTATTTTATCATTCACTTGACTCATATATTTGTCGATGTAACGCAATCAAATCAGTAAAATCACTTTTATCTGCTTTTTTAAGTGCTTGTATATAATCACTGTGTTTTGGATTTTCTTTCGCCAATAAATCCTCTTGCCATTTAACAGGCATCAGTCCATTTTGACGTAAATAGATATTAGCAAGCATACGGCTCCATCGACTATTTCCATTAGAAAAAGGATGAATGAAAACGGCTCTGTGATGAATACGTGCAGCAATTTCGTAATGATCATACGTTTTATGTTTGACCCAAAAGGCTAAATCATCCACTAACTTTTTAAGTTCCATTGGTACGAGATAAGCTTTTATACCGATAGATAGCTCATTATGACGAAGCTTCCCTGCCCAATCCCATACATTGCCAAACATCTCCTCATGGAGCTTTTGCATCCAAGCATAAGAGAAGGATGCTTCTTTTTTAGAAGGCGGTGCTGATAAATATTTTAGAGTTGCAATTGCAATATTCTCAGCCTCTTTGATATAAATATCACTTAACATATAGGTAATGTTCTTGGGGAGCTTTAATCCTGAAAGATCATGATAGGGTGTTGCATCATCAATGGGTTTTGTACTATCAATCATTAAGTTACCCACAATCTTTTTTTATATTCACCAATCAAGAATGCTTGTTCAAACTCGGCAATCATCTTCTCAATAATTTCTTTTTCTAAGCCTTGCATCTCAAGTGCAGAGGTACTTTGAACAAGTGATACCATGAATTGTGCTTTTTGATGAGCTCTGTTTTTTTGTAACTGTTCGAAAGGAACAACCTCATTACCAGCAAAATCAAGTCCTAAAATATTAGTAATACTTTCAACAGTGCTTAATTTTACATCGTCACCTGCAAAGAAGCGATTAACAGTTCTCATACCTAGATGACTTAGCTTGGAAAGGTTTTCTAAACTGATTTTGAGCTGTTTGCGTCGCTGTTCAATTCTTTCGATTAGTTGATTTCTCATCATGATATATACTTTATAATGGAGTAGAGTGTCACCAAAAGTGTCACCAAAAATACGAAAATTAGTAGGTATTAGCATTATTTGTCAGTGCTAAAATCCCCATAAATACGATATTGTCAATTTTAGAGCTTTCCTCATAAGCCGGAGGTCGAGGGTTCGAGTCCCTCTCTTGACACCACTAAAACTTCACAAACCCTTACTACTACGAACTTTCAATCAAATCAACTATAACTTTTTATTATTGTCTCCAGAGTCGGAGGTCTTAAATTTTGACTCATTTTTGACTCATTTTTGGCACAATTTGGCTCGTTTTTGGCTCAGAAAAACTTTACTAGTATTTTCTTACTTACATTTTAATATTGCAAACAATAAAAAAATGGATTTGCGGAATTAAATTGTGTTTACAAATAAATAAAATTATCGCATAAAGGATCTAACTCTTAACTACCAATTAAAGTTGCACAATGTAATATATATTTAATAATTTTAACACTTGGAGAGCAATAATGAATTTAAAATATAGCTTTTGTATCTTTCTAGGTTCTATCCTTTTATCTGGATGTACACAATCTTCCAATCAGCAAAACGTAACTGTACCTCAAGCTACTTCTGAGCAACCTTCTATAAATGATATTGCTAAAAAACCTGAAAAGCCAATATCAAAAAGTTCTTATAAAAGTCAAAGTGGGTATTACTATGCGTTAATTGAAAAAAACGATAGAGGATGGACCATTGTTGAAATAAGAGATACGGCTATGGATAAAAGACAAAATGAAAATCAAGAAATTTTGAGAGTTAATCAATCATATGCCGAAGTTATTCCTTATTACAAAACTACAAACTTCCATCGCTTGGGAGATACTTATGAATGTAGCTATATGCTCAAACCAACAGTAGACCAGTATAGCCCTTGCTCTAGCCAATTAACAAGTGCAAGCGTTGCGAAATCTATTGGAAAAAATATTATAGCTGCGGCAGTAACTTTTGGTTTAGCATCCGGATCACATAGATATATAGACGAAAATTTGATTAATGAGGCTGTAGTACAAACTGATTTATTCAATGCCATTGAAAATGAAAAAACAAATTTCGAGCAAGCTTTATATGAGCGTTCTTTCTATAATGCTAGAACTATTGCAGATTACGATAAATTTATAGCTGATTACACATCAAAAGATAAGGAAAACTTTATACCTACTGCCATTAAAAATCGCGATCAATTGATTGAAAAACAAAAAGCTGAGCAAAAAAAACTTGCAGAAGAGAATAAAAAGAAACAAGAAGAACAACTAGCACAAGCAAAAGCTGAACAAAAAGCTAGTGATGAACGTAAAAAAAATGTTGAATCATTTAGAAAATCTTTAAAAAGTGGAATGGATAGTAATTGCGGACCAATACTTGAAGTGAAAGATTCCCTAATTAAAATTTATTTTCCAGTGCAAAACTATGGAAATGAACATTGGATTAAACGTGATGAGATGTTTCCAAAAGGGTATGGTTGCCGTTTTGTAAATGGTGGATATATTATGCCGTCATCATATTAACGGTCATTTTAAATCACATTTTTTTGGACAATTGTGTCAATCAAACTTACTTGATGTAAAAGTTAGGAAAAAGTTCATGATCTTAGAAGAATAGTAAAAAAGAGAGTTATAAAATTCAGAGATAACTTAATTAACCCTAATGGACTATATTAATGATTTATGGGTTTAAATTTATCTCAACCCGTTTAACCCGTCAGAACTCAATATCCAACGGTTCAACAGGTTATCACTCACCTAAAAAACTCCCTACCTTAACTACGCATACAATTTATCAAGCTCTTTTTCAATATCTGACATATCCATCAATCCATTCTTAACGTAGTAGTCCATCGTAGTAGAGAGCTTTGTATGTCCTAAATACTTCTGTGCAAGAGTAATTGGCATATTGTTCTCAACAACTGAACTTGCAAAGCTGTGACGAGTAGCATAGAGAGTTTTGTAAGTGATGTTTAAACGCTCTAAAAGCGGCTTTAAATACGTTTTAACGATAGGGCGAGACTCCAACGTATGGTTGCAGTGTTTGTTCATTAAAAAACACCCACAAATCACTTTTAGCAGTTTGCTTGTGAATGTAGAGTGCTTCTTTAACAGGTGAAGGCATGAGGTGATTTACGTTTTAATTCTCTACTTTATTACTTTCACTATTGTTCAGTTCTAGACTTCACTTGCGCGATGCTGAAAGAGAAGACTTTACACTAGTCAGTAACAGCACGATACATTAAGTGTTTATGAATGATTTAAGAATTTTACTTATACTATCGGTATCTATTTTATTAGATATTGATATATTCTAAAAGGCTCTTTTTTAAGGTTATAGCGTATGAAAATTTTCTCTATTTTAGGTGCTGGTTGGTTAGGATTAGAACTTGCTCACACACTTAAAGATCACTATGCTATCAAACTCGCTGCTCGTAATGAAGAAGCACAACATATGTATAACGACTTAGGCTTTGAATCGTATGTTTTAACGGAAAATATGTATGA